>OGEU01000523.1_pt1 | contig 39472 bp, 36 predicted proteins | sample 1570651 | NCBI WGS metagenome assembly OGEU01 (sample SAMEA2582129, study PRJEB24529) | metagenome | biome: Human gut stool | place: China | collected 2011 | reverse complement strand
AGGGACAGAGTCCCTTGCGGAGTTTGAGGCAGAGCCTCATTCGGCGTAAGCCGACTAGGTGCAGATTTAATGAGAAAAAAAGCACATGAAAGTTCGATATTAAACAAAGGTGATATCGGAGCAAAAATCTGCACCGTTTTCCCTATCCCTTAGCAAATGTAAATCCGCAAAGAGCGAAGCGATTTTGCGGCGGAAGTCCCGTTATCGAAGTAGTGAGTTTTGCTTTTTTCGTGAATTCATTCAAACGAACAAAGGCGGGCGACCTCAGGGCGCCCCCACATTATGCCCTTATATCTCTCCGCTTGCGTGTCTTGTCACATGACAGCCTACGTTCACTGACACCGGCAGGCCTGCGATATGGGTCGGTGCTTCTTCTATATTTACTGCAAGGCAGGTCTGTGTGCCGCCAAAGCCTTGTGGTCCTATGCCAAGGAGGTTTATTTTCTCCAGCATTTTCGCTTCAAGCTTTGCATAACGTTCCTTTGGATTTCTCTTTGATACGCTTCTGCACAGTGCTTTCTTTGCAAGGTATGCGCACTTCTCAAAGTCGCCGCCTATGCCTACGCCTATGACTATTGGCGGACATGGGTTAGAACCTGCTTTTGCACATACTGACACTACCCAATCCACTATCTCGTCCTCGGTAACTGACGGGGTCATCATTTTAAGCTGTGACATATTTTCGCTGCCAAAGCCCTTTGGTGCCACCATTATTTCTACCTTTTCGCCCTCTGCTATTTTAAGATGCACAACAGGCGGTGTATTATCCCCTGTGTTTACTCTTTCCAATGGGTCGGATACTATGGAACAGCGCAGTCTGCCCTCTGTATAGCCTCTTGCTACGCCTTTGTTTATGGCTTCATTCAGCGAACCGCCTACAAAATGCACGTCCTGTCCTATGGTCATGAAGATAACTGCCATGCCTGTGTCCTGACAGATAGGGATAGTTTCTTCTCTTGCTACTCTCATATTGTCAAGGATATCAGCAAAGACGTTCTTTCCCACCGGGGACTGCTCTTTCCTGGCGTTGCACTCTATACAGCTTTCCATATCCTCAGGAAGATACAGATTGGCCTTTATGCACAGATCTCTTACAAGTTCTTCTACTTCTGAAACGTTTATCTCTCTCATTTTTATTTATCCTTTCGCTCTGTATTTGCTACCTTTTCACGGTCGCTGAGCTTTATTACTTTTTCGCTGTCAAGGACATAGCATGGCTTGCCCTCCAGAAGAAATTCTCCTTTTAAAAAATCTGCGCAGGCTTCTTCGTTGACGTTTGGGGCTTTACACAGCTTATCCTCGGGAATATCCGTGAAGCCTGCTACGTTGTCGCACAAAAGCCCTACGGAAACTTCTTCGCCCATTGTGATTATTATGCAATCTCTGTCTGAGATCTCTTTTGGCTCATAGTGGAAACGTCTGCGCAGGTCTATGACAGGCACTACCTCGCCCTCGTTCACCACTGTTCCCGGAACATAGTCGGGAAAATCAGGCACGGGAGTAGGGGCCTGCGCCGCTATGATTATTTTTATATCCTCAAAGGGCAGTGAAAAGCTTCGCCCTGCTGAGGTGAAAATGAGATATCTGCTGTTTTCCACAGCTATCCCTCCTTGTTTTATTTTATCATAAGCCGCTGTCGATGCGATAATGTATCTCCTGCGCTATCTTGTCAAGGGGACACTGCTTTGACACTGAGCCGTTTTCATATGCGGCTTTGGGCATACCATAGACTATGGAGCTTTCTGCGTCCTGTCCGATATTATATGCTCCCATTTTCTTCATGTTGAGCATACCCTTTGCGCCGTCACAGCCCATGCCGGTGAGGATAACGCCTATAGCGTTACGCTTTGCGCTGTATGCCACAGAGTCAAAAAGCACGTCAACTGACGGACAGTGACCTGAAACCTTTACACCTGCTTCAGAGGTGACAAAATAGCCTTTTTTATCCCTGAACAATCTAAGGTGCTGACCGCCCTGCGCTATTACCACCATGCCTTGGCTGAGATACAGACCGCTTTTGGCTTCCACAACGTTGTGACCGGTTTCAGTGCATAGCTGTTCGGCATATATCTTTGTATAGCCTGCAGGCATATGCAGGACTGCCACTATAGGGGGCAGGTCGTGGCGGAGGTCTTTAAGGATAGCTTTCAGGGCTTCCGTTGAGCCTGTTGAACCGCCTATGGCTATTATTCTGGAGGTATTTATGGCAGGTATATGCACGACAGAATTAGCTCTTGCTTTTTCAAGGCGCTGTATGCTTTCGGTAAAGCGTTTCTGAAAACGTTCGTTATCAGACGGAGTGCCGTCAGGTTTATATACGACGTCTATAGCACCTGCCTGCATCATGGGATATTTATTGTTATGCTGAATGGTAAGATAGATTATAGGCACAGAATATCGTGGGGCAAGGCTTATAATGTAGTCGTCCATATTGTTTTGGCAATCACCGTCGAGAAGAACATAGTCGGGAGAAAGGGCAGTGACGCTTTTTCTGCCGTTGCTAAGGCAGGCTGAGGCAAGCTTTGAGCTTTGGAAGCCTGCGTTTGTAAGGGCTTTTCTGCAAAGCTGTGCAAAGGCTTTGTTTTCGGTTATCACAAGAAAGAGAGGCGTCATTTTTTATCCCCTCCCAGCTTGCGGTATATTGCAGGGGCAACTTTTACAAAAGGCATATCCTTCGGCACTGATTCTGCGTGACCGATATAGAAATAGCCGCCCTCTTCCATTGCATCATAGAATTTTCTGCATATCTCGGCTTTTGTATCGTCGTCAAAATATATCATGACGTTACGGCAGACGATAAGGTCAAATTTCTTTTTGAATGTGAAATCATCCATAAGATTATGGTAGCGAAACTCAACATTCTGCCTTATTGTATCGCTGACCTGCCAGAGATCCTTGGTGTTTGAATATGGGTGAAAATACTTTTTACGCCAGTCTTCGGGGATATTCTTTATGGACATACTGGTATAAATGCCGTTTTTGGCAGAACGCAGTGCGTTAAGGGAGATATCCGTGGCAAGTATTTTCAAGTCCCAGAAACGGCGGTCAAAGCCGAAATAATCGTCCATACACATGGCAAGATTATATGGCTCGTTGCCGAATGAGCAGCCTGCACTCCATATACGCATATCATGATCGAGGACGTTTTTTTCGGCATAGGGGAGAAATTTCGCCATGAAGTGTTGGAAATGGTCCGTTTCACGCATGAAATATGTATGGTTGGTAGTAAGGCGGTTTATAAGGTTGGCAGTTTCTCTGCCTGTTTCATCGCTGTAGACGGCGCTGAGATATTCTGAAAAGCTGTTGAAGCCGCAGTCCAATACATAGTTGCTCAGCCTGCTTTCAACGATAGACTTTTTCCTTGCAAGGTCAAGACCGTATTTTTCTTTTATGAATGCAGTAAGCTCGTCAAAGTCTGACTGAGAGATCTCAAGACGTGACAGCATTCCTCTTCCTCCTTGTTATTATGTTTTACCTGTTTGTTCTGACCAGAATATCAGGGTCAAGCAGGGATATGTTTTTGTTGCTTGCGTTTATAAAGCATTTTACAAGGCCGTTTTTTACGGGCGACACGGCGGTCTGCCGGGGGAGGATATCCTCAACGTCCAAGACCTTATCGCATATTATGCCAGCCTGATTTGAGCCGACTTCTATCACTATGGTACTGCTTCTGTTGTCATACTCCCCTTCGGGTAATCCAAGACGCAGGCGGAGATCTATCACGGGAACGGCTTTTCCTCGGAGATTTATAACGCCTTTTATGAACTTTGGTGTTTTCGGGAGCCTTGTAACGGGGAGAAGCCCTATTATATCGGTGACATCTTTTACCTCAAAGGCGTAATATTTTTCATCAGAAACAAAGGAGAGTATTTTTCCGCCCTTCTGACAAAATTCGTTTATATCCTGTTCTGACATCTTTATTCACCCTTTCGGAAGTCATAATTGCCGAGAAATTCTTTCATATCCAGTATTATGGTTATACTGCCGTCGCCGAGGACTGAACAGCCTGCCATGCCTGATTCCTTGAGGGGATAGGCGTCAAGGAGAGGTGAGAACGGTTTTACTACCACCTGCTGGTCAACTGTTATCCTGTCTGCCATGAGGACGGCTTCCTTGCCACCGTCTTTACAACAGAGCATTATGCCCTTTGTTACGTCCTTTTCGGCATTTGGTATATCAAAATGGTCGCTCATTCTGATAAGAGGCAGACATTTTTCACGGAGCATTATAAACTCGTTGCCCTCAGGGTCGGTGATAAAGCTTTCGGCTTTGCAGGAGAAAGCTTCGGAAACTGCGGAAACAGGCAAAGAGAAATTCTCGCCCCCTACGTCAACGCTTAAAACGTCAAGGATAGACAGAGAAAGTGGTATCCTTATAGTAAAGACAGAGCCTTCGCCAAACTTGGAGTCAACATAGAGCTTTCCGCCGACTTTCTCAAGGTTTTTCTTTACAACGTCCATTCCCACGCCTCTGCCTGAATATTCGGTTATTTTATCATTGGTGGAAAAGCCTGCGGCCACAACAAAATTGAATATCTCTTTGTCGGTATATTCATTCTCAGGCTTTGTGAGCATACCGTTTTTCTTGGCTTTCGCCATAAGCTTTGCGGTATCCATTCCTGCACCGTTGTCACGGCAGGAGATAACCACTTCGTTGGAGTCATAGCCTGCGCTCAGAGTAACTGTGGCAGGCTCGGTCTTGCCTGCTTTTGCACGGACTTCGGGGTCTTCTATGCCGTGGTCAACTGCGTTTCTCACAATGTGCATAAGGGGGTCATTGAGGATATCTACGATAGATTTATCCACTTCCGTTTCCTGCCCTTCAAACACAAGAGTAACGTTCTTTTTGAGCTTTTGGTTCATATCCCTGACAACACGGTTCATCTTCTGAAATGCTGTGGAAACAGGCACCATTCGTATGGACATTACAACGTCCTGAAGCTCATCGGTAAGCTTTTTCAGCTCACGGGAGGATTTATTGAAGCGGTCAAGGTTTATCTCGGCTTTTTTCAGGTCGGGAGATGAGATAACAGAACCTTCGGTTATAACGATCTCAGCCACAAGGTCAAGAAGTCTGTTGAGTTTATCGAGCTTGACGGATATCATGGACTGCTCATGCTTTTCGGCAGGCTTTTTGGGGACTGCATTTGCAGGCTGAGCAGGCTTTGGGGCTGACTTTTCCGGAGCAGACTTTTGGGCAGGCTGAGGTTTTTTGGCTGCGTTAGCAGGTTGCTCAGGCTTTTTCGCCTGCTCGGCTTCGTCAACGTTCACGGCGTTTTTCATAAGGTCAAGAACGCCATTCGGGTCATCGGTGATAAGCTTTATGTAAAGTCCCTTTTTGGATATTTCGTCCCCTGCATTGTCGGCGTCAAGATCCTCAGGGAAAGTTTTTATTACCTCGCACATTTTACCTAAGGCACGCAAAAGCACCAATGCACGCATATCAGGCATTGCACAGCTTTCGGAATATGTGACCTTATAGGTGAGGACTCCCTCTTTTTCATCATCAGGGAAAAGCCCCTCATAGGTGGCGGTATCGGCTGAGGAAGTATCGGAACTGTCTGTGGCAGGCTGACCTTTCATGGTGGCAGCAAAGGCGTGTATCTTATTTTCAAGCTCTGAAAAATCGGTGAGCGGAGCGTCGTCATAGAGTGAATCAAGCTCAGATTTAAGGTTATCGGAGGCTGAGAAAAGAAGCTCATAGAGAGCAGGCTTGTCATATTTCACAGCAGGGTCTTCACGGATAATGTAGAAGAGGTCCTCAACTGAGTGGGCAAGGGTAGACATATTGTGCATACTCATCATGGCGGCAGAGCCTTTAATAGTGTGCATGGTACGGAATATCTCGTTGATATCGTCGGAGGAGATAGAGTCTTCCTGCTCGGTGCGCATAAGGATCTCGTCCAGCTTTTCCAGAAGGTCGCCTGTTTCAAAGACGAACATATCCGCCATATTTTCCATACCGCTTTCAAATTTCGGCAAAAAAGTCACTCCCTTTCGGTGCTGTTGAAGCATACGGATATAATCAATAATATTATAGCAAATTTTTTGATATTTTTCAAGCATTTTTGTGCATTTTAAGTAAAAGAAACGATCAAGTGAGGAGGGGGGGAAGTGAGACGTCCCGTTTCGAGGAGTTGCGGGAGGTTGAATTTGTACAAACCATGTAGGCGAATAAAGGCGGGCGAACTAACACAAGTACAAATAAAAAATGCGAAACGAAAACCGTTCCGCATTGGTATCATATCAAATTATTTTTCCGCCGCATATCACCATGTCAGGTGATACCATTACATCAAGGGGGTCGCCGCTGAATAGGGTGAGGTCTGCGTCAAGCCCTGTCTTTACAGAGCCTACCCGGTCGGATATGCCTGCTATCTCTGCCGCTGTGCAGGTGATAGCTTCAATGCCCTTTTCATAGTCAAGACCGTTTTTTACTGCAATAGCCGCTGACAAGGGCAGATATTCTATCGGCACTTCTGCGTGGTCGGTGCAGATTGCTACCTTTATGCCGTGAGAAGAAAGTATGCCGGCATTGGCTGGGGTCAGATTTGCCATTTCAGGCTTGCATCTGTCGCATATTACAGGACCTATCACACAGCTTGCTTCTTCCTCTGCAAGTTCGTCAGCTATGATATGACCGTCAGTGCAGTGTATAAGCACATAGTCAAGCTCAAATTCTTTCGCTATCCTTATGGCGGTGAAAATATCGTCCGCCCTGTGACAGTGAAAATGCGCCTTGACTTCGCCTCTGAGAACAGGGAGCAGAGCCTCCGACTTCATGTCAAACTCAGGCATATCCTCCTCGCTTCCCATTGCACGCTCGACCGCTTCACCGTATTTCTGCGCCTTTATAAGTGCTTCTCTTATTATGCCTGCCACTGCCATTCGGGTGTAGGGGGCGTCCTCTTTGTCAGAATAGGTGAGTTTAGGGTTTTCACCCATTGAGAATTTCATTCCAACTGTGCCTACAAGCATTTTATCTATTCGCTTGCCATAGGTTTTTACTGCCGCAATACTGCCTGCAACTGGGTTTGCTGAGCCTGGGGATACAAGACAGCAAGTTACGCCTGCTTTTCTTGCAAGCTCAAAGGAATAGTCGATAGGGTTTATGCCGTCAACAATGCGGATATGAGCTGTGCATGGTTCGGATTCCTCATTAAAATCCTCGCCCTCCATGCCTACGCCGCTTGTGGATAGTCCAAGATGTGTGTGAATGTCGATAAAACCAGGGTAAACTGTTCTGCCGTTGCCGTCTATGTCCTCGGCTGTGACAGCTTCGGGAGAGCCACTTTCTACAGCGGAAATAATGCCGTCTGTTATCTCAACCCAGCCGTTTTCAATAACACGTCTGTCGCTGTCCATGGTCTTTATTTTAACGTTGTAAATTTTCATATGCAGTTTTCACCATTCTTATTTGCCTGTTGAGCCAAAGCCGCCTGCGCCACGCTCTGTATCGGAAAGCTCTGTTACTTCCTCTACTTCGGGAGTGAAAACAGGGGTTATCACAAGCTGTGCGATCCTGTCGCCACTGTTTATGGTGTAGTCCTTGTCTGAACTGTTGTGGAGAGCGCAGATTATCTCACCTCTGTAGTCCCAATCAACAACGCCAACGCAGTTTGCAGGGGCGATGCCGAACTTTGATGCAAGGGAGCTTCTGGCATAGATAAGAAGAACGCAGTTTTTCTCTCCCTGAACCTCGGCTGATATGCCTGTGTGTATTTTCTCGGTCTGACCTGCTTTTATGGTTACGGGTGCGTCTGTGCAGGCACAAAGGTCATAGCCTGCGCTGAATTCTGTTTGTCTTGCAGGGATAACTGCATTTTCCTTAAGCTTTTTTATAAGTAATCTCATTTTATAAAACTCCTCTGTAGTATAGGCCATTGGTGGCGTTTTCGGGCTTTGCGCCCCTTTCGCCACTGTAGGCCTTTATTATTTCGTTTATTCTGTGGGCGTTCTCCTCATAGAAGTGAAGCTCCATATAATCGGCATTGTCAAAATCCGTCAGCTTGTCTGCAAGATACAAAATATCGGAATTTAGTATCTCTGCGCAATCTCTGCCCTTTGGACATCTCACCGGAAACTCTCTGCCTGTGCGGTCAAAAAGCTTGCCCTTGCAGTTTTTACAGCCCATATCGTTTCTTATAGGACAGTTTGCTGTGAGCATAAGGGGAAGTCTGCCGTATGCCACAAAGCCTATCTCAATGGGCTTCTTTAACTTTTCTATCTGCGACGCTTTAAGCTCAAAGGACACTGTGCAGTCTTTTGCACCAAGTTTTTTTACCTCGTCTAATGCGGGTGAGTTGCAGAGATTGAATGAATAGCCTGCGTGAAGCTCAAAGCCAAGGTCATTCGCAATAAGGCAGTGACCGATATTCATGGCGAGCATTTTTGTTATGCCTGCTTCTTTTGCGGCTGAAAGCTTTTCACATAGGGCTTTCTCGTCGAATGTGAAGCGTGGCATTATTATCATAAGCTTGCTTTTGTCTGACACGATCTTTGCCGCTTCTGACGCTATCTCTATCGGCACGCCCACAAGATCTGCTTTGTCAAGGTCAACACCCTCAAGCTGAGAGAGCTTTGAGAGCATTATGCGGATCTTTTTGTGTTCATAGGCTTTTGGCAAGGCGGAGAAATCAGCAAGTGCTTTGTCGGTAAAATCTGCAGTATGTGTGAAAAAGTCTATACGCTTTTGGTCAAGCTTTTCTACCGCCTGTCGTCTTAGGTCATTAAGTGCGGAAGCTGGATAGGCAAGGTCTTTGCCTATGGCGGCTTCAAGTCCTCCGAACTCATATATGGTGTCCCCAAGCTTGGAGAGCTGTTTTTTTACATAGTCGCTGTCGCAGGCCTTTTTTAAGGCTTTTTGCGGTATATCGCCGTAAACGGTCACGGTGTTTCCCTCGCTGTCACGGAGAGAAAGCTCCGCCTGAGAATTCTCCTGAAGCTTTATGGTGAAAAAGGCTTTTGTGCGCTTTTCACATCTGCGGTAAAGCTCATGAAGCTCGGGAAGAATTTTGGCGGTGGCGGAAACGTCATCTTTCTGCCTTGTGCCGAACATTTCTCTGCCTAATCTGCCATTGTAATAGCCGTCTGTAAAGCCCCCGCGGGAAAAGACCGCTTCAAGGGCTTTCAGGTCATAAGGCTTGTTTTCGAGAGAATTTTTACAGCAGTTCACTGCCGCCGCAACATATTCGGGGCGCTTCATTCTGCCCTCTATTTTAAGAGAGGAAACTCCGTCCTTTTCGAGCCTTTGGAGCTTATCAACATAGGACATATCTTTCAGAGAGAGGGCGTAACGCTCCTGCCCCTTTGTTATCTTATCCCCCTGAGCAGGCAGTCTGCACGCCTGTGCGCAAAGACCCCTGTTGGCACTTCTCGAACCTATCAACGCACTCATATAGCACTGACCTGACACGGACATACAAAGTGCGCCGTGTACAAAGACCTCTGTTTCGATGCCAAGGGCGGTGAGGTCCTTTATTGTATGCTCGGGAAGTTCTCTTGACAGGACGGCTCTTGAAAAACCTAGGTTTTTAGCCATTTTCACACCGCTTTCGCTGTGGATGGTCATTTGGGTGGAGGCGTGATATTCAAGTTCGGGGCAACATTCACGGCATATTTTCACAAGGGTCAGGTCTTGGGTGATAAGTCCGTCAACGCCAATTTCTGCGGCAAATTTGACGGCTTTTTTGCACTCTTCGAGCTGTTCGTCAAAGACAACAGTGTTTATCGCCTGATAGACCTTTACACCTCGCAGGTGACAGAGCCTTACGGCTTCTTTTAGCTGTTCATCTGTGAAATTGGCGGCATTTTGTCTGGCGGAAAATTTCTCTCCCCCGAGATAAACTGCGTCACAGCCGCTTCTAAGGGCGGTTTCGAGAGCTTCAAAAGAACCGCAGGGGGCAAGTATCTCAGCTTTGTGAGCCATTAATGGCTTCCTCCCTCGGGTCTGTAATTCACTGTGCCGACAAAATTGCCGTTGTTAGGCTGATTAGGGTGGACAGGTCTTTCAATAGCGTTCTTTATCTCCTGCGAAAGAAGCTCGTTTGCGTTTATAACTTCGTCCTCAGGCTCTCTTTTTACAACTGTGCGTGCTTCGAGTTGTTCTTCAAGGTCATGGACTTTTGCCTGAAGCTCTCTTATTTCTTTCTGAGCTTCGTCAGCCTGACTTCTTGCTCTGCCTGCGTCGTCAACATAGTCCTTTATCTGGGTGCGGATATTCTCGATATTCTGATTTGCCTTGCTGAGCTCGTCAAGACAATCAAGTGCTGTCAGCACTGCGGCGTCCTGAACGGAAAGGCTGGGGATAGCTTTCATCATGCCTTTTATCTTTGAATTTATCACCAGCGCAAGTTTATTGGTATACTCCTGCGACTCTTCGGAAAGCAGATTGTATGTACGGTTATAAATATTTACTTTAAGCTTGTTTTTCATAGCTTTTGACCTCCCTTTATTTTCTTTGCTGTGAACTTGTATACTTAATTGTATTATACACTACTTTTTGAGAAAAATAAAGAGGGTAAAAAGAAGTTTTTTGTAAATACGCCCTTTGCGGTGGTTTTTGCTTGACATTTTTACAAATATGATATATAATTAATCATAGATTTTCTATAGGATTTATGAAAGGATCTGACGCTGATGAAAATATCCACAAAGGGAAGATATGCACTGAGGCTTATGCTTGACCTTGCTTTACATGAGCAGAGCGGATATGTGCCTATCAAAGTGATCGCTGAAAGACAAGACATCAGCGACAAGTATCTTGAACAGATAATATCCATTCTTGCAAGAGCGGGCTTTGTAAAGAGCGTTCGTGGTGCAGGGGGCGGATACAAGCTGGCAAAAACGCCTGCGGAATACACTGTAGGAATGATACTTAGGCTCACAGAGGGCAGTCTTGCTCCTGTGGCTTGTCTGGAGGGGGAAGAAAATACCTGTCCACGTCAGGATAGCTGTGCAACGCTGATGGTATGGAAAAAGCTTTACGGTGCTATAAATGATGTTGTTGACGGCATTACCTTGCAGGACCTTGTAAATCAGGAAAATGCAAGGATAGATGATTACGTTATCTAGGTATTAGGGCTTGTGATTTCTCGGTAACATTTATGGGAAAAGAAGTATCGGGACGTCGGGGGCGCCGTCCCCTACAATTTGATGATTTATGTTTTGTAAAGTGGAGTGGTCTTGACTATGACCGCTCTTTTTTTATGCCTTTTTATCTTCTACCTATAGCACAAAAGAAAGCCTATATGACAGCTTGGTTTTGTGCATAATTGATTTTGTCATGTTATTGTAAAATTATTGTGGGATATAGTATTGCTTTGATGCACAAATGTGATGTTCGGATAGGACTTTTGGATTGTGCAAAAGATACAATCTGCGGTGGAAAAAGTGCGAAACTGAGGCATTTGCAAATCATAGTCTGGAGGTATAAAATAAGGATAGAAATTAAATTGGAGTGATAATAATGAGTACAACAGTTCAGGTAAAAAATTCAACAAAGCATATTCAGCTTTTATGCGTGACAGGTCTTTTTGCGGCAATGATATATGTTCTTACGGCATGGCTGCACATTCCTACGGGTGCAGGCTACACACACGCAGGTGACGGACTTATTTATCTTGCGGCTTCAATGCTTCCTACACCTTATGCAATGGCGGCAGGCGCTATCGGAGCAGGTCTTGCAGACGGACTTTCGGGATTTGTGGTATGGCTCCCGGGAACTATCGTTATAAAGGCGATAACTGCTCTTTGCTTTTCAAGAAAGACAGAGAAAATAATCTGCGTGAGAAATCTTCTCGGCATTATCCCTGCACTTGTTATATGCGTGGTATGCTACAGTCTTTATGAGGGAATTTTTATGGCAGGCGGTTTCTCAAAGAGCGCAATTATTTCGGCTTTCGGTCAGACTCCTGCTTACTGCATACAGGTGCTTGCAAGCTCGATACTTTATATAGTGCTTGGTCTTGGTTTTGACAAGGCTGGGCTTAAAAAGAAGTTTTCACATTTGTTTGGATAATTTATTGGCATAAAAGCGTGATAAGCAAAGTGGACGACATCAGGTCGTCCCTACACATTTTGGCAAAAGAAAAAGGGGCGGAAGTCAAATTCCGTCCCTTTAACGTTATTTTTATGGAGAATGAAGTTACAAGCTATATCTTTGAATAGCCGAAGCTGTTTACCAAAGCGTCGACCTTCTGTCCTGATTTGCACATTGGGCATTCTGATGATGTATATGTCATGTAATCAGGCAGATCCTTTTCTGTGAAAAGGGCGTGGATAGCAGTGCCGTTGTTCTCTTTGATAGCGGAGAATATGGAAGCTATTCCTACAAGGTTGCCATTATAGTATTTCAGACAGTCCATTGCTCTGTTTATGCTCTTTCCTGTTGAAACGGAAGCGATAAGCAGAAGCACCTGTTTGCCCCATATTTTCTTCTGAGTGTTATCTCTGAATATCATCTGATTTACAGCGTTTAGCTCAGGTGTTACTACATTTACGTCTGCACCGCTGTTTATGCCGCTTTCGCCAAGGCTTTCAGCGAGAAAGGCACCGATGATCTCTGTGCCTTCAAGGCATATGATAGTGTCGATATGTGTTGAAACATAGGTGGCTGCCAATGCCTTTGCGGCTTCCTTTGCCATTTTATAACCAGTTTTAAGAGATGTTATATCTACATAATAATTGATATGCGAGTGGTTAGTTGCATAGTGACCCGGTATAACGCCTATCTGTATCTTGCTGTTGCCTGCTGCCTGTATAATTTGCATACGTTCTTCCAAAATAAAGACCTCCTTACAAGTAAAGTGTGAACAGTATGTTGCTATTCGTTATTATATCACATATGAGCAAGATTTTCAATGCTCTTTTTGATGAATTTTGCTATATATTTTTGTGACAATACACAATTAATAAACTGATAAATCAAAATTTACAGCGATTTATTTGTAATTCGTGAGGTGTTGTGTATATTGTTGTGTAAACTAATGTATGATTTGTACAAAATTCTGCTTGTAATTTTATTGGAAAATGTGTATAATTGAATGAGGAAAACTTTAAGCAGCTCTGTGATAAAGCTTTGCTGTTGATAAATGGCGTATCGGAGGAGGTCTTTTTATATGAGGACGAGAAAGCTTTTGTCGGGGCTTGGGGCGGCTGTGATGTCGCTTATGATGATAATACCGTGGGCGGTGTATGCGGACAGCCCTCAGGTGGAGGACAGCTCCATTGTGACGGAAAGCTCTGCGGCGGAGGCTATGGCGGAGCAGGGGGTCATCAAGGCGCAGAAAAACTCCACCCAGAACACTGAGACCGATTGGGTGCTTTTCGGCTGTATCGGTGGCGGTGCGGTGGTAGTGCTTATAATGATAGGGCTTATGGCTAAGAAAAAATAATACATATTAGGGCGGCGTGGGCTGCCCTTTTTTTGTTGTTGGTGGTAGATGTAATAAACAGCAGAAACGGACGAACACTGTTTCGCCAAGAATGTCAAACAAGCGGGACGTCGAGGGCGCCGTCCCCTACAAGCAATGTAAATATGCTGTTTGTATGTAGTGGCAAATAGTGTGCGGAAATTTTTTTTGTTTGCAACTTTATTTGATATTGCACGTCTTTATAGATAAGGGGAATTCTTATGAGTTTCTTAAAACAACGGCTTTATTTATTGACTTATACTCTTTTTATGGTATAATGTATACATAAAAACAGATAAGAACAAAAGACAACAGGACAGCAAGATAACAAAGAATAATACGCTCATGCTATACCCTTATGGGGAAGGTGGGGCTGTTTTATCCGTCCGGCTGCTGTCAGGCGGATCTTTTTATGCTGTTTTGGAAAAATCACAAACGGAGGTATTGCAATGACCACGAAAAAAAGGATATGCACTGTTATAATAGTGCTTGTTATCGTTTGCGCAGTGTGTGTGGGAGGTTTTCTCGTATGGAAAAAGACCGGCAAGGGAGGCTCAAAAAGCTCACAGAAGGTATATGTGCAGAAGGTATCGTCACTTAACACTGCGTCGGACTTCAAGCTTTCTAATCGCTCGTTCTTGGGCGTTGTTGAGGCACAGGAGTCTGTGGACGTAAAGTATGACAGCTCAAAGACGGTGGACGAGATACTTGTTAAGAACGGTGACTCTGTTAAAAAGGGTGACAAGCTTCTTACATATGACGTTGAGGCTATAAATCTTCAGCTTGAGCAGGCTAAGCTTGAGGTGGAGAGGCTTCAGAACGAGATAGCTTCAAACAAGAATCAGATAGCTGAGCTTGAAAAGGAAAAGAAAAACGCCGATCAGGACGCTGCTGTGTCATACACGACCCAGATCCTTTCTTTGCAGAGCGACAATGCCAAGAACGAATATGATATAAAGGCTAAAAACGTTGAGATCAAAAAGCTGGAGGCTTCCACAAAGAACGCATACGTCACCGCTTCTATCGACGGAACTGTAAAGAACGTCAAGACGGTGGACAAGCTTCAGGAGGACGGCGGCGACGTTATAATGCAGATAACAGAAGAGGGCGACTACAGAATAAAGGGCAGATTCAACGAGCAGAACAGCAAAGATATCATGCAGGGAGCTTCTGTTATCGTAAAGTCAAGGCTTGATGATTCCACTTGGAAGGGCGAGATAACTTCTGTTGACACAAGTCCGCAGAAAAATTCTGGTGATGATATATACAGCTTCGGTTCAAGCGATGAGATGAGCCAGTCTTCAAACTACGCTTTCTATGTTAAGCCTGAGAGCTTTGACGGACTTATGCTCGGTCAGCACGTTCTTATTGAGATAGACAACGGTCAGGACACCTCTATAAACAAGACAGGCATTTGGCTCTATTCCGACTTTATCTGCAAGGACGGCAAGAAGAACTACGTTTGGGCTAAGAACGAGGACGGAAAGATAGAAAAGAGATATGTTGAGATAGGTCAGAAGGACGAGGATAACGGTGACTGCGAGATAAAGTCAGGTCTTGAAAAGGGCGATTATATCGCATACCCTGACAAATCTATCGAGGAGGGCATGACGGCTACCACAAATGAGGCTGACGTGTCTGTTCCGCCTAATGACCTTGACCCGAACGACAACACGGACAGTGACGCTGATACCGAGGGCGGTGACGAGGACATCGCTTTTGACGGAAGTGATGAGGACGGCATGGCTATAGACGAGTATATGCTTGAAAGCATGACTGACGAGGAGATAGAAGAATACTTCAACAAGCTTTACGGTGAAGAGGAAAATGCAGAAAATGCAGACGGTGAGAATGCCGACGCTGCTGATGCTGACGCAGCTTTCGCTGAATAAGGAGGGCTTGCAATGGTATTTGAACTGAAAAATATCTACAAGGATTATTTGCAGGGCAAGGAAGCTGTGCCTGTGCTTAAGGATATTTCCCTTGATGTCTCAGAGGGGGAATATGTGGCGATAATGGGTCCGTCAGGCTCGGGAAAGTCTACGCTTATGAACATTATAGGCTGTCTTGACAAGCAGACAAAGGGAAGCTTTGTTTTTGACGGCTGTGACATTATGCAGGCAAAGGATAGGAAGCTTTCGGAGATAAGAAACAAGAAGATAGGTTTTGTATTTCAGAACTTTAATCTGCTCCCAAGACAATCAGCACTTGAAAATGTGGAGCTTCCGCTGCTTTATGCGGGGGTAGGCAAAAGAGAAAGACGTCAGAGAGCAAAGGCGGCTCTTGAAAAGGTGGGGCTTGCACAGAGAATGATGTTCAAGCCTACTCAGCTTTCAGGCGGTCAGAAGCAGAGGGTGGCTATTGCAAGGGCGATAGTCAACAATCCAAAGCTTCTTCTTGCAGACGAACCCACAGGCGCTCTTGACACAAAGTCGGGCGATCAGGTAATGGAGCTTTTCAAGGAGCTTAATGACGACGGTGTTACTATCGTTATGATAACACACGAGCCTGACATTGCAAGATGTGCAAAGAGGATAATGTATATCCGTGACGGCGAGCTTCACGGAGAAAAGGCAGGTGAGCAGGAATGAAGAAGATAATAATAACGCTCCTGTGCATTGCTATTCTCGGTGGAGGAGGATATGCGGGAGCAATGAAATATAAGAAAAATCAAGACAAGAAAACTGTTGTGGCGGTAGTTCCTGTTGACCTTATGGCGGAAACTGCGGATATGTACGAGTGGGACAACTCGGCAAACATGGACGGGCAGATAGTTTCTGCCAATACTCAGAGAGTTACTCTTGACAACGAGAAGCTTGTTAAAAAGGTGTTTGTGAAAAAGGGCGACACTGTGAAAAAGGGCGACACTATACTTGAATATGACATGACGGTGGTGGAGCTGGAGCTTTCACAGAAAGAAAATCAGGTAAAGGTCTGCGAGCAGAACATCAAAATGGCTGAAAAGGAGCTTGCTAAATACAAGCTTTTAAAGCCTTCTGAGGACGCACCGCAAGAGCCTGACGATCCAGAGCCTGAGCCAGACCCAGAGCCGGAACCGGAACCAGAGCCAACTCCAGATCCTGATCCAACTCCTGAGCCTGTGGAAACTGTGGACGTTGTAAAGGCTGTTTTCCAGACGAAAAATGCAGGCACAAAGGACGATCCTTATATTATAAACTGCAACATTAACACCAAGGTATCCAGAGCGTTTCTTGAAAGGATAAAGACAACGGGGGCGTATGCGGAGCTTTGCGTTTATGATGATAACTCAAACTTTATATACAAGTGGATAGTCAACCGTGAAACAATAGGCAAAAAGGCTCTTGCAGACTGGACAGTTTCCCAGGGGATAACTGAGGACAAGGAAAGCGGTATGCTTTCACTTGACACTTCTGTGGAGCAGTTCGGCAAGTTCTCTATCGTTGTGCCTGCAGGCTCAGACCGCAGTGATGACAGTGCTGACGACAGCGATGATACTGATGATATCGACAATGGCGGTGATGTGGACATATCTGATAACGGTGATTATGATGATAATGACGCCGGCATAGATGTCACTCCTGCTGACCCGTCACAGACGGGCGATACAAATTCAGGCTCTGAGGACTATATGTACAGCCGTGCAGAGATAAAGAAAATGATATCAGAAAAAGAGGACGAGATAAAGAGCCTGAAGCTTAACCTTAAGTCTGCAAAGCTTGACTACAATGACGCTTTGAAGAAAAAGACAGACGGCAAGGTAGTGGCTACTATCGACGGAGTTGTTAAAAAGATAGGCACTGTAGGCGACGCTGCCGCAGAGGACAATAATTCGGACGATGTTGACGGCAAGGACGATGTGGACATTATGGACAGCAGCATGGACTACAGCGGTGGCAGCTCTGATGATGACGCTTTCGCTATAATCGAGGGCGAGGGCGGAGTTTCCGTTACTTTTAGTGTGGGCGAGCTTAATCTTGACAGAGCGGCTGTGGGAAACACTGTTATGGTGAACTCATACAACACGGGAATGAGCATTGACGCTGAGATAACAAAGATAAGCAGTGAGCCTACGTCATACTCGGCAAACAACTGGGGTGACAATCCTAACAGCTCCACCTACACTGTAGAAGCTAAGCTCAGCGACAGCACGGATTTCAACGTGGGCGACTGGGTAGGCGTTTCATTTGTGAATGACACCACGACCAGCGACAGCGTTTATCTGCCTATACATTATGTAAGGCAGGAAAACGGAAACTACTATATAATGAAAGCCAACAAGGACGGCAGACTTGTGAAAAGCTACATAAAAACAGGCAAGATAATGTATGGCACTAATATCGAGGTCAAGGGCGGACTTTCTATGAAAGACAAGATATGCTTCCCATACGGCAAGGACGTCAAAGAGGGCGTAAGGACAAAGGAGACCGACAAAGTCCTTTATCCTGAGTATTAAAAGGGGGCGGATAATATGATAGAAAATATCAGACTTTCATTTAAGGGAATACTTTCACATAAGATACGCTCGTTTCTTACTATGCTTGGTATCATTATCGGTATTGCGGCTATCATTGCTATAGTTTCCACTATCAAGGGTACAAATGAGCAGATAAAGAACAATCTTATCGGCGCAGGAAACAACACTGTGAAGATCCAGCTTTCAAATGGCGACACTGTTTGCGACTTTTCTTATGAAACGCCACCGTCTAATGTGGCAATGTTCACATCGGACACTAAAAAACGTATCAACGAGCTTAAAGAGGTGGAGTCAAGCACTTTTTACCGCACAAGAAACAATCCTGACAATCTGTTTTATCTTAACAACAAAATGGATTCGTCAACTATATACGGAGTAGACAAGGATTATTTTGACACTGTTGGATACGAGATAGTTGAGGGAAAGGGCTTTGCGGAGAGAAACTTTACCAAATTTGACAAGGTGGCAGTGGTAGACAAGACGCTTGCAGAGGGTCTTTTTCAGGGTGAAAGCCCTGTGGGAAAGGTCATAGATATAAGTGGCGAGCCGTTCACTGTAATAGGCGTGGCTGTGAAAAATTCAAGCTTTGAGCCTGTTATAAGCTCCGTGGAGGACTACTACACATACAATCAGACATCAAGCGGACTTATCTTTATCCCCACAAACGATTGGGGGATAGTTTTCCGCTATGACGAACCTGAAAACTGTATCGTAAAGGCTGTGGACACGGACTCGATGACGAATGCTGGCAAAAAGTCGGCGGATATCCTTAACGAGAACGTTTCGGCTGTAAAGGGCGGAAGCGAGGAAACCAGCGCTTCTGTGGAATACAAGAGCGATAGCCTGCTGGAGCAGGCGAAGTCATTGCAGGATCTGAGTTCATCCACTAATAAGATGCTTATATGGATAGCTAGCATCTCGCTGTTGGTAGGCGGTATAGGCGTAATGAACATTATGCTCGTGTCGGTAACAGAGAGAACGAGAGAGATAGGACTGAAAAAAGCACTTGGAGCAAGGAAAAAGAGAATTCTTGCACAGTTTTTGACAGAAGCGGCAGTGCTTACGAGCATAGGCGGAATAATCGGTGTGCTGACGGGTATAGGGCTTTCACAGGTAATAGCGAAGGTAGCAGAAGTGCCTGTGGCGATATCCTCGGCGTCAATAGTAGTGTCGGTGATATTTTCAATGGTAGTTGGAATAGTATTTGGACTTATTCCGTCCATAAAGGCGGCGAAGCTCAATCCTATCGACGCTTTGAGATATGAATAATAAGCTATAATAAAGCGGTGTCGGAGTGTAAAGCTCTGACCCGCTTTTGTTTGCCTACACGGCTTTATGATAAATCAAACCTTAACGCTTCGATGTGGGGACGTCGGGGCGCCGTCCCCTACATTTGGGTGCAGTGTTTATACAATGTAATAATCAGTAGGATCGTGAAAAAATGAAACGGGCGAACACTGTTCGCCCCTACAGTTGGTCTGTGCGGAAAACAAAAAAGCAGGCGGAGATCAATTCTCCGCCTGCTTGCGTTTGTGTAAATCAGAAAAGCGACTTCACCGCTTCACATATCTTCTCTGCTATATATGGATTGTTCATGGTGTAAAGGTGTATGCCGTCTACATCATTGGCGATGAGATCTACTATCTGCGATACCGCATAGGCTATGCCTGCATCTCTCATTGCTATCGGGTCGTTCTCGTATTTGTCCATTATCTTTAGAAACTTCTTCGGCAGGGTCGCATGACAAAGAGTTGTCATTCTAAGTATCTGCTTTTTGTTGGTCACAGGCATTATTCCTGCTTCGATAGGCACGTTTATACCTGCTATGGCTGTTTTTTCTCTGAAATCGTAAAATGTGCTGTTGTCAAAGAAAAGCTGGGTGATAAGCTGTGAACAGCCTGCGTCTACTTTATCCTTCAGGTGCTTTATATCATCTACTATGCTGTCGCACTCCGGGTGACATTCAGGATAGCATGCGCCTATTACGTTCATGTCGCTGTGTTCTTTTATGAAAGATACAAGGTCGGAAGCGTAGTGAAAATCACCTGCCGGCTCAAAATCAGGGATTCTGTCACCTCTCAATGCAAGTATGTTCTCAATATTCGCAGACTTCATCTCTTCAAGCTGCTCTAATACTCGCTCCTTTGTCTGATAAAGGCATGGAAGATGTGCCACCGACTCTATCTTGTGGTGATTTTTTATAGCCGAGCATATGTCGATAGTCGCATTGTTCGTGCTTCCGCCTGCTCCGTATGTTACGCTGATAAAATCAGGGTTAAGTGGCTGGAGCTGTGATATGGTGCTGTATATGCTCTCAACAGGCGTTGAACTCTTTGGTGGGAATACCTCAAAGGATAATGTTGTCTTTTTCTTGAAAAGCTCGCAGGTCTTCATTTATTTTCCTCTTTTCTGTTATCTATATAAAAATATATTTTTTATTTTTTTCTGTAAAGTATATTATAACACAAAATTCCTAGTAAATCAATAATTTTTATTCTATGGTCTGACATAGTTTAAAACTATATCTAACGGAGATGCAGGTATTATCTTGAAAAATCAGGCTGAAAAAGGTGGCAGTCGGTGAAAATTGTGTGTAATGCTTGATTATTGGCGAAAAGTATGCTATACTTTACTCATTGAGCAGATAACAAAAACAGCAGAGAAAGGCGGTTTTTTGTTGAATAACAGAGATCAGTTCAAAAAGATACTTAACTATCTCAGCGCACTTGTTATAATCTGTGCCTTTATGAAGTGCTTCGACACGGTTTGGAACAACTTTTACAACAAGGCGATGCGTGACCCGTTCTGGCATAATGGTAACATTCTTATGGTGGCTATCTATGCGGTGCTTTATATGTCCATGGCAAAGACCTTTAACGGTTTCCGTCTTGGATATGATAAGTTCACGGGGCTTTTTGGCTCGCAGGTGCTGGGTGTGCTGGGTGCGAATTTTATAGAATTTATACTCGTTTCTCTTATTGGACGAGGCAGGCTCAACATAGCGCCCATACTTGTTATGACGGTAATTCAGGTGGCCATAGCCTTTGCGTGGAGCTATGTTTTCACTTGGATATATCAGGCGGTATACCCTCCACGGCGAATGATAATCGTTTATGGAAACAAGAACGCTAAGTACCTTGTTTCAAAAATGAGTGTGAGAAATGACAAATACAGGATATGCGCTTCTATAAGCAGTGAGGAGAGCCTTGAGGATATCGAGCGTGAGATATTAAAACACGAGGCTGTTATAATCTCGGATATCCCAAATGACCTGAGAAACAAGCTTTTGAAATTTACTTTTGAAAATTCTATCAGGACTTATATAAACCCTAAGCTGTCAGATATTATCGTAAGGGGTGCGGAGGATTTCCACCTTTTTGATACGCCCCTTTTGCTGGCGAGAAATGACGGCTTGCGCTGGGAACAGCGTGCGGTAAAGAGAACGCTCGATATTTTGTTGTCAGCAGCAGCGCTTGTTATCGCTTCGCCGTTCATGCTGGTGACGGCTATTGCAATAAAGGCTTATGATGGCGGCCCTGTGCTTTATTCTCAGAAAAGGCTCACAACAGGGGGCAGGGTGTTCAAGGTATACAAGTTCAGAAGCATGATAGTTGACGCTGAAAAGAAAAGCGGTGCGACCCTTGCAAAGAAAAATGACAGCCGTATCACTCCTATAGGAAAGTTTATAAGAAAAGTAAGGATAGACGAGCTTCCGCAGCTTATAAACATACTAAAGGGCGATATGTCGTTTGTAGGGCCTAGACCTGAGCGGCCTGAGATCGCGCAGAAGTATGAAAAAACAATGCCTGAGTTCAAATACAGGCTGAAAGTCAAGGCTGGACTTACGGGCTATGCGCAGGTAATGGGAAAGTATAACACTACGCCTTATGACAAACTGAAGCTTGACCTTATGTACATAGAGCATCAGTCGCTTATGCTTGATCTTAGAATATTCTTTATGACGGTAAAGACCTGCTTTATACCAGAAGCCACTGAGGGCGTAAAGGATTCGGCTCCTCTTGAAACTCACCGTGACAGGATAGAGCATGACAACAGCAAGGACGAAAAGAACAGCGAAGAGATAAAGCTGTGATAATATGACAATGCAGAGGGCGGATCATTTTCGCCCTCTTTTTTGTATTTTGTGTGTAGGGGCGACCTGAGGTCGCCTGTGTTCGGAGATGCAACGTCACACCCAAAGCGAAAAAGTTTGTCTTATTGCAAATTTAGCAGGCGAACAAAGACGGACGAACACTGTTCGCCCCTACATTTATTAATAAACGGCAAAAGAGCAGAACGTGAAAATGCGTTCTGCTCTTTTTGCATATATGACTTATGACCCCTAGACCGCCATGGTGGTCTTGAATTTAAGGCTTATTTTGTCTGCGATAAGTGCGATAAATTCGCTGTTTGTGGGCTTGCCCTTGCCTGTGTTTATTGTGTAGCCGAAGAAGCTGTTGAGGGTGTCGATATCTCCTCTGTCCCATGCTATCTCAATGGCGTGGCGTATGGCTCTTTCCACTCTGGAGGGCGTAGTTGCGAATTTTTTTGCCACCGCAGGATATAATAGCTTTGTAACGCTTTCAAGCATTTCCTTATCGTTCACGGACTGTATGATAGCTTCTCTGAGATAGTGATAGCCCTTGATGTGGGCAGGGACGCCTATTTGATGGATTATGTCTGTGACGATTATCTCAAGGTTTATGCTCTGCTTGTTTTTCGTATAGCTTGAGTCGGAGGATATATCGGTGTCGATATCCAGCATGGACTTTATCCTCTCGCCAAGTATCTTTATGTCGAATGGTTTGAGCATGAAATATGATGCTCCTGCGTTCATGACCTGTGTTTCTATAAATGAGTTCTCATAGGCGCTTGTGATTATAAAAAGCGGTTTCTGATAGGACGAGTTCTGTATCTTTCTGATAAGCTCGATTGCGTCAAGGCTCGGCATCACTGCGTCTGCGATAACAACGTCCGGCTGTTCGTTTTTGATAGCGTCATAGATAGTAAGTCCGTCCTTGGGACGTGTTATCACGAAAAAGCCCATTGCTCTCAGTGAGGAAGCACATGCTACCCCGTACTGTGCCGAATCGTCGCCAATAAGAATTTTGATCTTGTTTGTCATTGTCATTTCCTCCGTCGTATAATCTGTCATTTTTGTTTGAGAGCGTTTGTTTTAACTCCCTTTCACAAGATAAATGATAACACATTTATTTGTTAAATGCAATAGTTTTTTAGAAAAATCGTCAACAAATTATCGACTTATTAATGCAAAGTGTACAAATATCAGTGCGTGAATATGCCAAAACGAGATAATTAAGCATTGTTCGACTGCAGATGATATTTTTCTCTATGCAAAGCCTTTTCATAAATCGACAGCGGTCGGCAAAGGTCGCTAACCTGCGTTTTCTATGGTGCTTTCGGCAAGCTCTGAGGTCTTTGAATACATTTCGTCAGCGAAGATACCGTAGCCTTTGGCGGTGTCCTCGATAAAAACATGGGTCACTGCGCCCACGAGTCTTCCGTCCTGAATGATAGGCGAGCCGCTCATGCCCTGCAAAATGCCCCCTGTTTTTTCAAGAAGCGTCTTGTCAGTTATTTTGATAACAAGGTCATGCTCGGCAGAATCTGAGAGATTTATCTGCTCGATAGAAATTTCGTACTCTTTTGGCCCGTCATTGTCAATAGAGGAGAGTATTTTGGCTTTGCCGGGGTGTATCTCCTGACGGAAGCCGAGAGGAAACTCTTTTGCATTTGGGCAAGGGTTTGCATTCAGTGTGCCGAACACACCGCTCTCGCAGTTTTTCAGGATATCACCTGTGGAGGCGGAGTTTGCAAACTCGCCTAAAAGCTGTCCCGGACAGCCTGAGCGTGACTTGTTGAAGCCTGTAAGGTTTATTTCGCCAACTGTGCCTGCGGAGAGGGGGAGGGGTTCTTTTGTGTCTGCGTCGCATACGGGGTGACCAAGACCTCCGAAAGTTCCGTTTTCAGGGTCATAGAATGTGAGAGTGCCTATGCCTGCGGAGGAATCACGCACCCACATTCCTGCTCTATAGCTTCCGTCCTCAAGGCGTGGGCAAAGCTTGAAGGTCAGGTCGTTGCTTCCACGCTTTATGCGCACTGAGCAGGCTTCACCGTTTGAGCTTCTTATTATCTTTGCAACGTCTGCGTTGCTTTTGACTTTTTCTCCGTCGATAGATACTATAACATCGCCCTCTCTGATACCGCAATCTTTGGCAGGGCTTGAAGAATCCACCTTTTGCAGATCGACTACCATTACGCCCTCTGTGAGAAGCTTTATGCCGAATGGCTGTCCGCAAGGATAAAGCATTGGTCTTTCCATTGTCTTTGATTCAACCTCCTTGACTGGCACTGCCCCAAAAAGCATGAGCATATTTTTTGTGTATCGTGACGCTCCTGACGAACCGTCTGACACCGCCACTGTCACCTTGCTTTCGCAAGGCTTTGAGGATATGGTGAAAAAGGAGTTCACGCTAAGCTCGCTGCCTTTTGAAACAAGGTAGAAATCGGGGAGCGTTGTGGAATAAAATCCTATAAGACCAAACAGCCCCAGCAGTATTATCCCTGTGACGCAGGCTGTTTTTTTGAAAAATGACGACATTTTTTCACGTTCCTTTCTGTTTTTCTTTTCGCTTTTATTGTTGACCTGCTGAGAAATTTAATTCAGCCGTCGGCATAAGTATTATTTGTCTTGGAAAGCCTTTTTCAATTTTATTCTGCCAGCTTAACATCGCAAAGGAAGAAAATTTCATTTGTATGTGTTGAATTTCGTGGCATACTATGATATAATAAAATATCTGATGAGAAAACTATGATACGATAATATTTTAATACATAAAAGAGGTACATTATGTCAAAAAAAGATAGACTTAAAGCACAGAAAGAAAAGCAGGACAGGCTCAGGAAAGAAGCGGAGCTTGAAGAACAGAGAGAGCGTGAGGAAGCCAGAGAAAGGCAGAGCCGCTCGGCGAAAAAGATGATGAAAAAGGCGAAACGCACAAAACCAAACGGTGAGCCTGTTTATTATCTTATTTTGAAGCTTCTTATGATAGTGCCGTTTGCGTATTCGGGATTTTTCTACGGCGGTGTAACTATCGTGGGCATCATGGGCAAGTATATAGAGCCCGTTCCGCCAAAGTGGGTGCTGTGGGCAATGGCGGCAGGCGTTGTTGTCATGTTTGCAGGAATATTGTTTGCGTTTTTCAAAAAATATATCGTTTCCTTTATACTTAGCCTTGGGGGCATGATATCGTTTCTTAAAGCGGGCGGATATCTTATAAAAAGGATACAGGACAAGCTGAGCAATTCGGCTGTAGATCAGTCTTTGCAGAATATGGATAAGGAATATATGTGGAGATTTTATCCTATAATAGGTGTTGCTGTCATATCAGCGGCTCTGCTCATCTGCACTATAATAAGAAAGCTCATTGAGCGGAAAAGACTGCAAAGAGAGAGGGATAACGCCCCTGTCGAGAGCATTATCAACTGATTTTGATCTGCGTTTTTGTTTAAATGTGAGATTTTGCGATATTCTATTGACTTTATGTCATAAAATGATATAATTGAATGAGAATGTTATCAGAGTTTATTTTAAGGCGTTCATTAAGTAGAAAAAGCGGTGAGAATTTTGAAGAAAGCAGTTACACTTATAGATATAGCCAAAGCCTGTGACACAAGTAATGTCACTGTGTCAAAAGCCCTTGCAGGAAAAAGCGGAGTCAGCGACGCTCTCAGAGAGAAGATAAAGCAGGTCGCTGACGAAATGGGTTATGTGGGCGTGAAAAGCACTCAGAACAGGAGAGGCAATACTATCGGTGTGCTTATCCCTTCAAAATTCATCAATCCTAACGGTTCTTTTTATTGGGCGTTGTATAACGCTCTTGTAACAAGGCTCAAAAAAGAAAATATGTACTGCATAATGGAAAATCTCGATCAGGAGGACGAGGACAGGCTCATGCTCCCGCATTGTATCGAGGACAAGCAGGTTTCAGCACTTATTTCACTGGGACAGCTTTCAAAGAATTATGCAAAGCTTCTTAATGACAATGTGAAAGATCTTGTACTGCTTGATTACTATGTGCCGTCCTTAGACTTGGACGCTGTTGTGACAAATGGCTACAGCGGAGGCTACAAGCTTACTTCATATCTTATAAAAATGGGTCACAAGAAGATAGGATACATAGGAAATAAATTTGCCACAACGAGTATTTTTGACAGATACATGGGCTATGTAAAGGCCATGATAGAGCATGGCTATGAGGTCAACGAAAAGTGGCGCATCGATGACCGTGACAAGCGTGATTTTATCACTATGACTTTCCCTGAGGACGATATGCCAACGGCTTTCGTGTGCAACTGCGACGAGGCGGCTTACCGTGCGATAAGACAGCTCCGTGGTATGGGATATAACGTGCCTGAGGATATTTCCATTGTGGGATATGATAACTATTTGATCTCCGAAGTTTCAGACCCGACTATCACGACTATAAACGTTGATGCAGATTATATGGCAGACCTTGCGGTAATGACACTTATGGATAGAATGGAAGAACCTGACGGCAAGCCAAGGATAATAACTATCGAGGGCGACCTCGTTATAAAGGACTCTGTAAAGAGGATATAGGTGTTTTATTAGCGAATATAACAAAAGGATCAGCATGGCGGTTGCTGATCTTTTTTTATTTTGCTATTGACAAATGAGTAATTTTAAGTTATAATATAACTGTACTTATTAAGTGCACCTTTCTAATCTATGATTTTCTATTGTTTGCGACATGACCCCGTTGGTTGTGTCGGTTGTTTGATCTTGGCGACAGTCTTTGTTAAGACTGTCGCCGTTTCTTTTTGTGCATTTTTGCTCAAACTCAAGCCCTTGGATTTATGTTTGTTCATAAATTTGCGATTAAAAAGATATTAATTTATGAACAAATACTGACTTAATATTGTTTAAGTTGCGTGCTTAATATTGCCGACGAGAATAAACTAATTTATCCAATAAAATTAAGCTGCCCTGAGGGTTATCAAGTATGAAAGCAAAGAAGATATGTGCCGATGCAATGGTGCTGCCATACCGCTTGTGCTTTATAGGCAAACAAAAAAGCGATGACCTTGCAAAAAGGCTCATCGCTTTTTTATATAGAGAGTATTGTTATCTTGACTTAGTTGAATTATTCTGCAAGAAGCTTTTCTGCACTTGCAAGCTTAACTGCTGTAGTAAACACGTCGGCCGCAATTTTAAGCTCGTTCTCAGGTGGGAATGTAGGAGCAATTCTGATGTTTGAATCGTCAGGATCCTTTCCGTAAGGGTATGTTGCACCTGCACCTGTGAGGACTACGCCTGCCTCTTTGCAAAGCTGACAAATTCTCTTTGCACAGCCGTTAAGAGCGTTGAAGCTTATAAAGTAACCGCCGTTTGGCTTCTCCCAGCTTCCGATTCCCAGAGGTGCTATCTCCTTTTCAAGAGTGTCAAGAACTATCTTGAACTTAGGCTCGATTATAGCTCTGTGCTTCTTCATATGCTCCATAAGGTTTTCATATGTGCCGAAGAACTTAACGTGGCGGAGCTGATTTATCTTGTCATAGCCGATAGTCTGAACTGTCATCATGGATTTGAGGTACTTGATGTTCTCTTCAGATGACGCTATCATTGCAACGCCTGCACCAGGGAATGTTACCTTTGATGTTGATGCGAGCATATAAACTCTGTCAGGGTTGCCGGCCTTTTCACACTCGTCAAGAATGTTGAGCAGTGTGTCAGGTGTATCAGAAAGGTGGTGGATACAATATGCGTTATCCCAGAATATCTTGAAGTCCTTAGCCTTTGTTGTCATGGCTGCAAGACGCTTTACTACCTCGTCAGAGTATGTTGTGCCTGTAGGGTTAGCATACATTGGAACACACCATATACCCTTGATAGTATCGTCCTCGGCAACGAGCTTTTCTACCATATCCATGTCAGGACCGTTTTTGTCCATTGGAATGTTTACAAGCTCAAAGCCCATTTTTTCTGTTATAAGAAAATGTCTGTCATATCCCGGAACAGGGCAGAGCCACTTGACTTTTGTATCCTTCCAAGGCTTTTCACCGTCGCCTGTGCCAAAAAGCATGAACTTTGCGATAGTGTCATACATGATGTTAAGGCTTGAGTTTCCGCAAATGATAAGTTCGTCAGGTGTTACGCCGAGCATAGGAGCAAAAAGTGCCTTTGCTTCAGGCAGACCGTCAAGACCGCCGTAGTTTCTGCAATCTGTGCCGTCCTCAGCGAAGCAATCTTCATTGCTCTTTACTGCTGTGAGCAGACCCTCTGTCAGATTGAGCTGTTCGGCAGACGGCTTTCCTCTTGCCATGTTCAGCGACAATCCCTGAGCCTTGAAATCGTCATATTCTTTCTGGACTTCCGCCTTGAATGCTGCCAGTTCCTCTGCAGACATTTCTGTTAGTTTCATATCAATGTCCTCCACTTGTAAATTATAAATTATAGTACACTACTATACAGAACAATTCGGCAAATCCCGACTTTCGCCGCACTCTGCCGAACGTATCTGATATCCTTACTTATATTGTATACCCTTTTCGCTGTTTTTGCAAGTGCTTTTTATCATTCTTGCAAAAAATCAGAAACTTGCACGAATATGCTTATGCTAATATGACCATTATGGGCAACTTTTATAATTTACATTCAAAACGCTTGTTGATGATCCGTTTTTTGTTTTGTTAGAACTAACTGAGCCTGCTGATACAGAAAACCGCAGTTTTTTAGTGCGATGCAAAAATATGAAACAAGCAAAGTGTTAATAAAATGTTAAATTTAAGAAGAATACGTTTACATATAAATTTTAAACGTTTTCAGCAAAAATAGGGACTTGAAATTTTTCTTAAAGTATGCTTTAATAGTAACAACGGCGTTTTACCAAAATGGCAAGCCGAATGACATCGCCTTGAATAAGCGGAGGATTTATTCGCAGATATATTCGGGGGAAAAATAAAAAGTAATCAATTTTTATATTATGAAAGGTGGATTTTAACATGAGCGTTAAAGTAATCAACGGACAGGCTATCCCAAATATGCCTTGGCAGGATAAGCCGGCTGACTGCAATGAAGTGATCTGGAGAGATAACAGAAATCCTATCATTCCTAGAAATCTTCTTCCTACATCAAACTCTATCTTCAACAGTGCGGTAGTTCCTTTCGAGGGCAAGTTCGCAGGTGTATTCCGTGTTGACGATAAGGAAAGAAACATGGCTCTCCATGCTGGTTTCTCTGAGGACGGTATTCACTGGAACATCAACCCTACAAGGATCATGTTCGAGCAGGCTGAAAAGTCTACAGAAGAAGTAAATCAGTGGGGATATGGCTATGACCCAAGAGTATGCTTCATCGAAGACAGATATTGGGTAACATGGTGTAATGCATACGGCTGGAAGCCAACTATCGGCGTAGGCTATACATATGATTTCAAGACATTCTATCAGTGCGAGAACGCATTCCTCCCATTCAACAGAAACGGCGTACTCTTCCCAAGAAAGATCGACGGCAAGTATGTAATGTTCTCAAGACCTTCTGACTCAGGTCACACACCATTCGGTGATATGTACATTTCACAGTCACCTGACATGAAGTACTGGGGAGAGCACAGACACGTTATGGGACCTCTCAAGGGTTGGGAGTCCAAGAAGATCGGTGCAGGTCCTATTCCAATAGAGACAGACGAGGGCTGGCTCTGCTTCTATCACGGTGTTCTTGAGTCTTGCAACGGCTTTGTATACAGCTTCTCAGCTTGCATCCTTGACAAGGAGCAGCCATGGAAAGTTAAGTACAGATGCGGTGAGTATCTCATCAACCCAAGAGAGATCTATGAGTGCGTAGGCGATGTTCAGAACGTAACATTCCCATGCGCAACACTTTGCGACGCTGACACAGGCAGAATTGCTATTTACTACGGCTGTGCTGACACTTGCGTAGGTCTTGCTTACACAACTGTTGACGCTGTTGTTGACTATGTAAAGAGCCATTCTTCTATCTAATTTCGATCTGATAGACTAACAGAATAGTTTACAAAAGAGCAGAACTTCGGTTTTGCTCTTTTTTGTTGGTGTATAAAAAATCAACGGGCGACCTCAGGTCGCCCCTACATATAAACAGCGTATTTACGCAAATCGTAGGGGCGAACAGCGTTCGCCCGTTTTTATGATGTGATTTTACAGTATCTAATTTATTTAATGCCCTATATTTTTTCAGGTGCGTCCTTTTCGTATTCGGCGAATTGCTTTTCCATATCAGCTTCGCTTTCGCCAACTGAGCGCAGTATCTCTTTGAGAAATACTCTGTCCTCAGGCTCTCCTGAAAGCTTTGCACTGTGCTTTTCATAGAAGTATCTCATTTTAAGCACGCTGATAGGGGAAAGCTCCTGCTTTTCTGCGGCTTCGTATGCAGAGTTCACGTCTGTTATGAAAAAGCCCATGCTGTATTCAGGAGCCTCCTCGCATATAGCTTTAAGCATATCTGCTATAAGATCTTCACGGACGTACACCACTCTGCCTGCAGAGTGGAGCATTCGCATTGTGCTGTTGTAGTCTGATACCCTGAGTGTTTTAAGCTCATCACGGCTCAGACCCAGCCATGAAAGGGCAACGGCTGCTGCAGCCTCAGTATTGGTTTCATGCAAAGCTTTGACCTTATCTTCTATCTGAGAAAAGGAATAGATATATTTTTGTTCCATATTTATTGCCACCTTATGCCTTTATCTTTCTGTATTCCGCCGGAGAGATGTTCTCGTGCTTTTTGAATACAACATAAAAATACGAGCTGTCGCTGAAGCCTGTTTCCGAAGCTATCTCCGCAACTGTCTTTGATGAGTAGGTAAGAAGCTCCTTTGCGTGGCTTATGCGCACTGTGTTTAAATATTCCATTGGTCTTATGCTGAAATTTTTCTTGAAAAGTCTGCAAAGGTGCTGTTCTGACACCCCTGCCACAGCCGCCATATCTGCGAGCTTTATAGGCTTTGAATAATTCTCCTCGGTGTATTTCATGACCTTTGCGACGGCTTCGGAATTTACACGGCTCTTGTATGGGAACTTATCGTCTGAAAGCTTGCGGTATTCAAGAAGCATATCGTAAAGCTGTGCGGAGGCATAATAGTTGCCGTATGCCTTGTCGCTTTTTATGGTGTAATATGCGCTGTCAAAAAGCTTGTGCATACGATCTGCACCACAGTTTAAGAAAACATGAAATTTATTAAGATCCCATTCTTTCAGCAGCTCGAGAGCCTGTTTGCCGTCAAAGCACACCCAGTCAAGATACCATGAATGAGTCATGGCTCTATATTCGTGGGGACAGTGCGGTGGTATATAGAAAATGCTGTCAGGCATTATTTTTACGGTCTTGCCGTCTACCGTTACCTCACCCTCGCCCTCAAGACAGACGAAAAGCTGAGGATAATCATAGCCCTCCGGTCTGCTGACAGGAAACTGCCAGCAGCTCACGCCTATGCCGATGATATAAAATGGCAGAGCTTTTTCAGTTCCTATAATAGGATAGAATTGTTTCTGCATATATTTTTCCCCCATATCTGAAGCAGAAAAAACTGCAATATATTAACATGATAACTACACATTTTATTATAGCAGTGTCGCAATATGTTGTCAAGCAAAAGAATAAATTGCGATAAAATATGAACCAACTGTTGACTTTTTATCCCAACCGTATTATAATAATAAGGAAATGGTGCGAAAGTGCCAAGTCTTATTTTGTGGGACGTATCTGAAAGGAATTTGTATTATGGAGAACAATGTTATTATTCTTGCCGGCGGACAGGGCAAGAGAATGAAGACCAATATGCCAAAGGCTTTGTGCAATGTTATCGGTGAGCCTATGCTGGAGTGGGTGCTGACAGCCTGCGAGAATGCAGAGCTTGACGATATCTGCGTTGTAAAAGGCTACGAGGGTCAGCAGATAGAGGATTATCTTGCAGATAGAAAGTCAAAGGCTAAAATCTGCACTGTTATGCAGGAAGAGCGACTTGGCACAGGTCATGCTGTTATGCAGGCGGCTGATTTCCTTAAAGCTCACGCTGAGGGAAACACACTTATACTTTACGGCGACGCTCCTTTTATCGACGCAGAAACTATCAAGGGTGCGCTGGAGCTTCATACTGAAAAGGACTGCGGCGTAACTGTTGTTACATCAAGAGTTGAGAACCCTACAGGCTACGGCAGAATAATCCGCACTGAGAACGGCATTTCAGGAATAGTTGAGCACAAGGACTGCACACCTATGCAGCTTGCTATCACTGAGATAAACTCAGGCTGTTACTGGTTCAAGACGGCTGATCTGCTGGAAGTTCTTTTCGACATCAAGCCTGAGAACGCTCAGGGCGAGTATTATCTTACAGACTGCATCGAACTGCTTATTGCAAAGGGCAAAAAGGCTGACGCATTTATTTCGGCAAATCCTCATGTTGCGCTTGGTGCAAATGACAGACGTGGTCTGCTTGCACTGAATGATATCGCAAGATATGAGATAATAGGAAAGTGGCTTGACGAGGGTATCGAGTTCTGCTGCACAGACGGCGTTTCTATTGGAAACAACGTTACTATCGGTCATGGAACAAAGATACACAGTGGAGTTATCCTCAGAGGAAACACCACTATCGGTGAGAACTGCAATATCGGCAACAACTGCATAATAGAGAACACAACTGTAGGAAACGGCGTAAACCTCAACAATGTTCAGGCTTACGAGTCTGTTATCGAGGACGACGTTAAGATAGGGCCTTATGTTCAGCTCAGACCTAATTCACACATCAAGAAGGGTGCGAAGATAGGCGACTTTGTGGAGATAAAGAACTCCACTATCGGCGAATACACAGCGGTGGCACATCTTACATACATCGGCGATTCTGACGTCGGCTCAAATGTAAACTTCGGCTGTGGCGTTGTAACAGTAAACTACAACGGCGACAAGAAGTTCAGAACTGTTATCGAGGACAATGCTTTCATCGGCTGTAACACAAACCTTGTTGCACCTGTAAGAGTCGGCAAGGGCGCATACACAGCGGCAGGCTCTACTATCACAACTGATATCCCTGACAACGCTCTTGCTATCGAGCGTGGCAGAGAGACTATCAAAGAGGGCTACGCTGAGAAGAAGCTCAAGGCGAGAACAGAAAAGTTCGAGGCTATCCACGGCAAGTCTGAGGAGAAGTAATATACCCAAATATAAGCAAGACCCTGTCTTTTGTAAGGCAGGGTCTTTTATTTGTTTAGCTTTTTGTTGTTTGTCCTGCCGAGGATATAGTCGGTGGAAACGCCATAGAAGTCCGCTAGGATAAGGAGGTGTTCCACGGGGATAGTGAGAACGCCCCGTTCATAGCGTGAATAAACAGTTTGACTTGTGAAAAGAAGCTTTGCTATCTGCGTTTGGTTCATGTCCTTATCTTCTCGCAAATCCCTTAATCTTGGAAAATACATAAAAATCTACCCTCATTTTTGGTAATTTTGCAGAAAATGTTTTAGTACCATTCGGTACTATTGACTTTACCATATTTATGTGATATTATGTATGTGTTAGCACTTATAGGTACTAATTACAGCTATGAAAGAAGGAATAAATTATGTATTGGACAGATTTTGTAAGACCTTTTTGTAAAGTCAATATGATATGTGGTATAATTTCATCAATTATTATCGGCTGCCTAATCTTTCAATATTCAGTCGCTATCGGCATTATCATTATGTGTGTTGGCACATTATTATCGGTGTTGGGAATAGCATTTACGATGATGATATGTGAAATGGCTGAATCTTTACAAGGGCTTAATTACAAAATGGGCAAGCTCGTGGAAGCAAATGGAGAAACTAGTCTCAAATCATATAATTCATCTTCTGGTGATGTTGCTAGAACCAACAAATGGAAATGCATTGATTGCGGTAATATAAACCCTAGTGATGCGAGATCTTGCAGAGAATGTGGACGACCAAAATAGTGTATATAAAAATTCTCCCTTGCAATCCTGAAAAAATTATGCTATAATAAAGCCGACAGTAAAATGTCGGCTTTTGTTTATACCCCGTCTTGCATAAAGACGGGGTTATTGTGCGTGGATAGAATAAGCTGTCAGGGCTGACATATTATAAAAGATAGGAGAATTTACAATGGATATATTTGAGAAATTAAAGAAATTGTCTGCCGAGAGGGAAACGGCTATGGGCAAGCCTGAGTATATTATCGTGGGTCTTGGAAATCCCGGCGTGGCTTATGAGAATACTCGCCATAACGCAGGCTTTCTGGCGGTGGCGGCTATGGAAAAGAAATACGGTTTTTCGGTGAATACGCATAAGTTCAAGGCTCTTGTGGGACGTGCCGTTATAGGCGGAAAAAGCTGTCTTGTCATGAAGCCTGAAACTTTCATGAACAATAGCGGTGAAGCTGTCAGCGACGCTATGGACTTTTATGATATACCACTGGAAAATGTTGTCGTGGTCTATGACGATATCTCACTTGACGTGGGCAAAATGAGGATACGCAGAAACGGTTCGGCTGGGGGTCACAATGGCATAAAAAGCATTATCGCACTGTGCGGCGGTCAGGATTTCCCAAGGGTAAAAATAGGCGTGGGCAAAAAGCCTCACCCTGACTACAACTTGGCTGACTGGGTGCTTTCAAGATTCACTGACGAGGAAATGAAAAAGCTTTCTGATGTGGATAAAAACACCTGCGAGGCTGTGGAGCTTATGGTGCAGGGCAAGATAAACGAGGCTATGAACAAGTTCAATTAGGGACAATTTTTGACCGACATATTGATAAAGACAAATATCGGGACGTCGAGGGCGCCGTCCCCTACAGTTATATTGTTATTAAAACTTTTTTTCGGAGAACAGCAAGATGAATATTTTTTATGAAATGGCGAGCCGTCTTGGCTTTTATAAAGATGTGAAAAACTGCCTGCTCAAAGGGTTTACCCCTTGTGCGGTCACGGGCGTTTCAAATATACACAAGGCTCAGACCGCAATGGCTCTAAGCAGGCTTTCCCCTTGCCTTGTTATATGCGACGATGAAGCGTCTGCCATTAGAATGACAGGGGATATAAACGAAATGGCAGGAGAACAGCTTGCCTGCGTTTTTCCTGCAAAAGACCTGAACTTTGCATACATGGAGGGCGTTTCAAGAGAATATGAGCATAAAAGGCTGGAAGCTCTCTCTCTTATCACTCAGGGCAAGTGCAAGATAATCGCCGCAAGTATGGAAGCTTGCTTGCAGGGAACTATTCCGCAGGATAAGCTGAAAGAGTTTTCCTTTGAGATAAAAACAGGGGGCGAACTGAGCCTTGAGGAGCTTACAAGCAAGCTTCTTGCAGGCGGTTATACAAGAACAGATCAGGTGGAGGGTCAGGCGCAGTTTTCTGTGAGAGGCTCTATCGCCGATATTTTCCCTGTACAGGAGTCTCGCCCTGTGAGAATAGAGCTTTGGGGCGACGAGGTTGACTCTATATCATATTTTGACCCCGAAAGCCAAAGACGTACCGACCCAATAGACGAGATAACGGTGTTCCCTGCACTGGAGATAATTTTCCCTGACACCGATGACCTTGTGGCAAAGCTTGAAGCCTTGTCGAAGTCTGTCCGTGGAAACCGTACCGATAAGATAAGAACGAATATTTCAAGGGATATAGAAACGGCTCAGAGCGGTATCACCCTCACTAATCTTGATAAGTATTATACTGTGTGCTATGACAAGCTCACAACAGTGTTTGATTACTTTGAGAGCGGTGTTTGCCTTGTGTCGGAGTATACCAACTGTATCGAAAAGGGCAAGGCGGCTCTTGCTCAGCTTTCAGAGGATATGAAGCTTCTTTATGAGGACGGCATACTTTTCAGAAAGCTGGAGGGCTTTTATCTTGATATACCACAAGCGGAACTAAAAATAACACAAATGAAGTCGGTGTTTCTTGACAGCTTTATGCGCTCTAACAACGGCGTGAAGTTCAAAAAGCTTATCAATACCGACTGCCGACAGACGGCGGCTTGGGGCGGTAATATCATAAATCTTGAAGAAGAACTGAAAAATCTCTGCTCTCAGGGGTATTGCACTGTTGTGCTGGCAGGCTCGGAAAAGACGCTTCCTATTATAAATAAAGACCTTAATGATGCTGGCATTTCTGCGGAGATCCTCACTGAGGACAGCGAGATAATAAAGGGTAAAGTATACCTGCGCACAGGCTGTCTGTCAGGTGGCTTTGATTATCCTGATATAGGCTGTGCGGCTATCACTCAGATGAAAGCCATGAGTGCAAAGAAGCGTAAATCCCGTCACAAAGCAGGAGAAGAGATAAAAAGCCTTTCGGATATACAGACAGGCGATCTTGTTGTTCACGCTATGTACGGCATAGGCAGATTTTCAGGAATAAAAAATATAGAAACGAACGGTGTAACAAAGGATTATATCACCATAAAATATGCAGGTACAGACGTGCTTTATGTGCCTGTTACTCAGCTTGACCTTGTGTCAAGATATATAGGTCCTAGAGATGACGGGGCAGTGAAGCTCAATAAGCTCAACTCTATGGAGTGGACTAAGACACGAAACAAGGTAAAGTCTGCCGTAAAGGATATGGCTGAGGAGCTTACAAAGCTTTATGCTCAAAGACAAATGGCAAAGGGTTTTGCTTTTTCCCCTGACAACGATTGGCAGGCGGATTTTGAGGAGCGTTTCGACTATCAGGAAACCGACGATCAGTTAAGATCTATACAGGAGATAAAATCAGATATGGAAAAGCCGTCCCCAATGGACAGACTTCTCTGCGGAGATGTTGGCTTCGGAAAAACGGAGGTGGCTCTCCGTGCGGCGTTCAAGTGTATGCTCGATAACAAGCAGGTGGCTATACTTGTGCCAACAACTGTTCTTGCATGGCAGCATTATCAGACGGCGATAAAAAGATTTGAGCATTTCCCGGTGAAGGTGGAGCTTTTGTCGAGATTTAGAAAACCAAAGGAGCAACAGCAGATAATAAGAGAGCTTAACCGTGGCACTATCGACCTTATCATAGGCACGCACAGGCTTGTGCAGAAAGACGTTAAGTTCAAGGACTTGGGCCTTGTTATCATAGACGAGGAACAGCGTTTTGGCGTTGCTCATAAGGAAAAGTTCAAGGAAACTTTCAAGGGCGTTGATGTGCTTACACTTTCCGCTACCCCAATACCTAGAACGCTGAACATGGCAATGAGCGGTATCAGAGATATGTCGGTCATAGAGGAACCGCCTATGGACAGACACCCTGTTCAGACCTATGTTATAGAGCATAATATGGGCGTTATAGCGCAGGCCATAAGCAAGGAGCTGCGACGTGGCGGTCAGGTGTATTATATCCACAACAGGGTGGAAACTATCATGATGACCGCAAATAAGCTTCAGGAAATGCTCCCTGACGCAAGGATAGCGTTTGCACACGGACAAATGCCCGAGGAGGAACTGTCGGAAATATGGCGGCAGCTTTGCGACAGAGAGATAGATATCCTTGTCTGCACCACCATAATCGAAACGGGTGTTGACGTGCCGAATGTAAATACACTTATAATAGAGGACGCTGACAGATTGGGACTTTCACAGCTTTATCAGTTAAGAGGACGTGTCGGAAGATCGAATCGAAATGCATTTGCATTTTTGATGTACAAAAAGAACACACTGTTAAAAGAAACCGCAGAAAAACGATTACAGGCAATCCGGGAATTTACAGATCTGGGATCCGGTTATAAGATCGCAATGCGAGATCTGGAGATCCGCGGAGCAGGAAATCTTTTGGGACAGGCACAATCCGGTCATATGGAAGCAGTTGGATACGATCTGTATTGCAAGATGCTGAATGAAGCAGTCTTGAGATTAAAAGGCGAATTAAAAGACGAGGATGAATTTGATACAACACTCGATCTTGATATCAACGCATTTATTCCATCAACGTATGTGTATAATGAATATCAAAAACTGGAATTATACAAACGTATTTCATCCATTGAATCCAAAGATGAAATGGAAGATATGACAGATGAGTTGATTGACCGTTTTGGGGAAATGCCGAAAGCAGTCTACAATCTGTTATATGTTGCATATTTGAAATCATTAGCTCACCACGCTTATATGACAGATGTGAAACAAAAAGGAGAAAAAGTCTCATTTGAAATGAAACCAGATGCAGCCGTGGATGTAGAAAAAATCCCAGCGATATTAGAAGAATACAAACGTGAATTATCCTTTCAGGCAGGCAAGAATCCGACATTTGTACTGGATCTGTCAAAGACAAAGAAAGTAAAGCAGTTAGAAAAGATTGAACATTGTGTGAACTCGCTCAATTCATTGATAATCCGATAAGTTTGTGCTATAATATCGCCAGACATTAGCCTAATATAATCATAATATGAAGGAGAAAATGAAATGAAGAAATTAGCAAAGAAGTTGCTATGTTTAACTGCAGTTCTTGCGTTAACTCTTTCTTTATTTACAGGATGTAAAAGCAAGAATGAGAAGACATTATTTGAATATGCAGGACACGAAGTAACATTCCAGCACATGTATATGCAAGAATCATGCAGTATCAGGCAGAAGCTCAGTACGGAGCATACTTTGGAGACAGCATGTGGTCTATGCAGGTCGGAACAGACAGCAAAGGAAAGAAGATCACAATGCAGCAGTCTGTCAAAGACAGCGTTATCAACCAGTTAAAACAGATCAAAGTTTTAGCAGCACACGCAGACGACTACAACGTGAAGTTAACAAAATCTGAGAAGAAGCAGATCAAAGAAAGCGTAACTGCCTTCGCAAAAGACTCAACAGGTAAGAAAGTCATGAAGAAGACAGAAGCAGATAAAGATATGATCCAGAAACTGTACGAAGAAAGCACGATCGCAAGTAAAGTTATGCAGGCGATTATCAAGAAAGCAAACGTTACAGTAACAGATGACGAAGCCAAAACTGTCAAAGTCTACAAACTTGTTTTCACAACAAAGACAACAGACAGTAAGACAGGAAAAGAAAAAGACATGACAGCCGCTGAGAAGAAAGATCAGCTAAAGAAAGCAAAATCCGCATTAAAGATGATCAAGAAAGGTCAGAGTATCAGCTCTGTAGCTAAGAAGTTCAGCGTAAACTCTGACAACGAAGAATCCTATACAAAAGGAAAAGCTGCATTAGGAACAAAATTCGAAACAGCAGCAGCAAAACTTAAGAAGAACCAGGTAAGCGGAGTCGTAGAATTAGACGATGCATACGTGATCATCAAGATGTTAAATCCAAACGACACAACAGCAGCTGCATCAAACAAATCCACACTGCTTCAGGAAAAACAGCAGGCAGCATACGAGAAAGTCTACAAGAAGTGGACAAAAGATGCAGACAAGAAGTGGGATGACAAGAAGTCTGTAGATCAGGATCTGTGGAAAGAAGTTAAGTTTAAATATAAAGCTACAACAGCATCTACAGCAGCAACAACTACTACTACAACAGCAGCGAAGAACACAACAACAGCTGCAAAGAGTAAATAATTATAAGAAATAAAAAGACCGGAGATAATGGGAATGGTTATCTCCGGTTTTTTTGT
>OGEU01000511.1_pt1 | contig 40087 bp, 26 predicted proteins | sample 1570651 | NCBI WGS metagenome assembly OGEU01 (sample SAMEA2582129, study PRJEB24529) | metagenome | biome: Human gut stool | place: China | collected 2011 | reverse complement strand
TGTTGTATTGGAACCGTTTGTGAAGTTTAGACCTTTATCCAACTTAACTTTTTGGTCACCAGTACCATTAGCTTTGTAAGTCAAAGGAATTTGTTTAGCTGCTTTTTCACCATCGAATTTCACTTCGTATGTAGTGTTATGGTTAGCATCATCTTTCACAGGGTTAACAGTGATAGGATTGTTTGTATCAGCTGTGTAAGTGCCACCTGTAGTTGTACCACCATTATTTACTGTTACTGCTTCACGAGCTGCATCTTTAACAGCATTACGGGAAACATTAACTTCGTATTGAGCATCTGGAGCGCCAGAAGTTTTACCATTACCAACAGTAACATCAGCAATGTTAGTATCGCCAGCTGCAGCAGATTTTTTAACTACACTTTCAGTGGAAGAAGCACCAGCTGCTGGAGTATTAGCAACGGCTACTTTATAGACTGTTTTATTAGGATCAGTTGTATCAGTAGTTACTGTTACATTACTAGAACCAGGAGCTACTTCAACGGTATGGTTCAATTTAGCTTTAGCGTCATCGGACAAATCAGCTACTACATCTGTACCAGAAGCAGTTGTTTTGATGTATTGACCGTTGTTAGCACCTACTACACCGAAGCTTAAGCCACCAGTTTTGTTGAATTTTTGAGTATCTGTATTACCAGTGTTACCAGCTAATTTAATTGTGTTGTTGAAGCCATCACTTACTTTTTTCAATTGGTCTTCAGTTGCTGCACGACCGGAAACAACAGTTGGGTTAGTAATATCCCAATCTTTGTTTTGTAAGCCAGTTACATAGCCACCTTTACCATCTAAGGAGATAGAGTGGTCGCCTTCAACTTTTACAACTTGATCACCAGCGAAGGAGATTTTACCAGAACCAGCACCATTTGTGATGGAGGAGATATCAGTCAAGTCGCCTTCTACGTTTACTTTGTAAGGAGTAGCTGCTGTACCATCACCTGTTACAGTAGTATTTTTACCAGCTTCAACTTTAGAAGGATCAGTGTGACCAGTAGCACCAGTAGAGCTTACTGTATAGATGTCATGACCATCAGTACCTTGAGATTTAGCTACAGTTACACCACTACCAGCTTTAACTTCAGTTCTTAAACCTTTAATTTGGCTATAGTTAACTGCATCAGTATCATCTGTACCAGGAGCTACATTAACGATTTTGCTACCACCCATGTTGATTGGGCCACCAGTAATATTGATGGAGTTACCACCAATAGTCATTTTAGGACCATTGTCAGCATTGGAAATGGATGTAATACCTTTCAAGTCGCCTTCAACGTTAACTTTATAAGGATTAGCTGTGGAGCCATCACCTTCAACAGTAGTATTTTTACCATCTACAAGTTTAGTTTTCGCATCTTTTAATTGTTTTACGTTAACTGCATCAGTATCTGCTACACCAGCTTTTACATTAGTAATGTTTTTGCTACCAGCGTCGATACCAGTTTTAGTTACAGATGGACCACCTGTGATTGTTAAACCATCGTTATTAACTTTAGTATCACCAATTGTTAAGGAACCATCTTTAGTCAAATCAACATCCTTATTCAAGGAATATGTGAATTGTTTACCAGCTTGGTCTAATACAATGTTTTTACCAGCTTTGAAAGTAACAGTATCGCCAGGGCTTACTTTTTCAGAAGTTGTACCGTTTGTAGTACCACCATTATTAGCGGAAGTTACTTTCCAACCAGAGTTGTTGATCGCTTGAGTAACATTGTCAGTTGTAGCAATACCGTTTGTAGTAGGAGCAACTGCTTTACCATCAGCATTAGTAGTAATATCAGCACCTATTTTAGCTTTTACTGTAACACCATTTTTATCAGCAGATGTAGAAATAAATGTAGGATCATCACCTTTAATTTTCAATGTACCATCATCTAACAATACATCGCCATTGCCAGTGTCACCAGCGTATTTCAAGTTAACGCTTCTTAATTGAGCTACGTTAACTGCATCAGTATCATTTTTACCTGCAGCAAGACCTGTAATTTGACGAGTTGCAGTAGCACCGTCACCTACGGAAACAGCTGCCAATGTGGATGTTTGTGCAGTACCAGCTAAACCAGCATATTTATTTGTACGATCTTCAGCAGGGTTGAAACCTTTAACGCCTTTATCTACAGTTGCTTTAGATGTAGAGCCAAGAGCAACACCATCTTTTACAGATGCCTCAGATTTATAACCTAAAGCTGTTGCTTGAACTGCAGTTGCTTTTGCACCTTGGCCAAATGCAGCTGCACCATTAGCTGTTGCTTCAGACACACCACCTACTGCAGTTGCAGCAGTACCATCAGCTTTAGCTTGCATACCTAAAGCAGTTGCGCCTAAACCATTAGATGTAGTTTTGTAACCATCACCATTGCCACCAATCGCAACAGAACCAGCACCTGTCGCTTCGGAACGAGCACCAAGAGCAACAGAAGTATTTGCAGTCGCTTTAGTCTTACGACCAATTGCTACTGTATCTAGAGCGGTTGCCTCATTCTCACGACCGATAGCAATCATAGTATTGCCTGCATTACCACCAGAGTTTGCAACGTTATTTTGACCAATAGCGATACCACCACCAACGGATGCAGTATTGCTATGACCCATTGTAATTGTATCTTCTACTTGAGAGTCATTGCCCTCACCAATTGCGATAGCACGATCACCGGATGCTTTATTTTTGTAACCAACAGCTGTAGCACCTGCTACGGAAGCACCATCAACTGTATTTTGACGACCTAATACAGAAGAGTTATCACCTGTTACTGTATTGGAAGAACCAACAGATGTAGCACCTTGACCGGATACTTTATTGTTAACACCAACACCTACTGCAACATTATTTGTTGCTTTATTTAAATAACCTAATGCCACAGCACTGGAACCTGTTGCTTCCGCTTGACGACCAATTGCTAAAGCAGCGCCTTGAGTAGCGTTTGCACCAGAACCGATTGCGATAGAACGGTCACCAGATGCAGTACTGGAGTTACCCATTGCTACAGATGCTTCACCAGATGCTGTATTGCCAACACCTATAGCACTTGCAGATTTATTGCTGGCTGTATTTTGGTTACCAACAGCTAAAGAAGATTCTCTATTTGCAGTATTGTTAGCACCGTAAACAATTTTGCCGCTTTCATCGCTAGGACCACCATTTGTCTTATTTTGGTAACCAACAACTACGGAGTTTTTACTTGTAGTATTTTTTTGACTTGTAGGAATGTTATCCGGGGAAATATTAACCGAACTCCCCCCCAGTGCAACATCGGCATGTACAGGTGTACCTGCTGTAGCAGCTACCATAGCCAAACCAGCTAATACGCTAGCAAGAGCTTTTTTCTTACCACCATTGTTTTTTGCAACTTCTGAAACTACTACGTAGCACTCTTTAGTTTTGCTCCAAACAACTTTAAAGATTTTATTCATATTACTATGAACCCCTTTCTAAACAAGACACAATTACAATCCTTATAAAGTAATTAATAAAATACAAAAGATGGAAAAGCTCAAATTTCCCATACCAATAAGCCTTTCTGAGTATCTTTCATATTTCTTTCATTTTGTGTCATGAACAGAATATCATATATCGAAAATGTTGTAAATAGTTTTCTTCATGTTTTTATCATAATCACCAAAGTTTGTTGTGAGAACCTTTATTTTGTTAAACAAAATTTAATATATGGGTGTTTTTTTACTCATTTTTTCGGTGTTTTATACGTATTTTATAAAATATAATCTATTTTTCTCTATGTAGTACGAACTTTATCGATAAGTACATTAATACAAGTTATAAATAAACGATTAATTGATTTAACAAGATTGATTTTTGTCGATTTTGAGACGTATTTATATATTATCTATAAAATATGGATCTCTAAAAAATCTAGATATGAAATTATAATAACCATTTGAAGGCTATTTCATAATTTTTTCACCTATCACTCTATAAATGAAAAAAATATAATTGTCCCATCTTATTTGCAGGGAAAATTATGATATACTAATGCATTATAAGGAACTTTAAATAGGTGTTAGTTTTTGAGGGGATATATTATGAGCAAACAACATATAACAAGCATGGATCAATCTAAAATAAACGAACTAAAGGAGTCTTATGATGACTTCCTTTATGTGTCTAAAGCATTTTCTAATACATGTATTAGTTCACTAATGGCAAAGGCACGTATTTACGGTTTAGATCCTGTACCTGTCGAAGAGGCTCGCGTATTAGAATTAGGTTCTTCCTGTGGTGGCAATATCATTCCTCAAGCGTTGTATAATCCAACAGCAACTTTTACAGGTATCGACCTATCCCCTACGCAGGTAAAGCATGGGAATGAATTAATTGAATCCATGGGTCTAAAAAATATTACATTATTAGAAAAGGACATCATGGATATTGATGATGCATTTGGTACGTTCGATTACATCATCGTTCATGGTATTTGGTCTTGGGTGCCTGACGTGGTGAAAGATAAAATCCTCAGCATTTGTAACCGAAATCTATCCGACCGTGGCGTAGCGTATGTATCATACAATACATATCCTGGTTGGAAACGATTAGAGCAATTGCGGGATATTATGTTATATTCTGAAAAGCATGCTCCCAACGATTCATTACAAGAGCGTACGGCCTACACAAAAAATGTATTAAAACTCATTGCAGAAACAATGAAGCTAGACGAACGGTCTACCATAATTTCTGATTATAAGATCAAAAATATAAATCGCGTACTCCAATCTAATGATTATTACGTTGGTCATGAATACTTAGAGGCCATTAACGATCCTGTGTATGTATCTGAATTTATTGAGCGTGCTCAACAACAAGGCTGCGCTTATATCGGCGATGAAACCTTAAATCGTTCTTTCATCTCCTGGCTCGATAGCGAAGTGGAAAAAAATATTAGAACATTGGCTCGAGATAGCTACATTGATAAGGAGCAGTACTACGATTATGTGTATGATACACAGTTTCGTATGGCCCTATTAACAAAGGGTATCAACAAAGATAAAATTTCTCGTGATGAAATGGTTCAGAAAAAGGTTCTAGATACACTGTACTTCAATAATGCATTGGATGAAGAGCCTGGCGTTCCACCAGAATGGACCAATGTTATGCACATTAGTATCCAAGAATTAATGGATACAAAGCGACCTTTCAATGTGGCAGATATTTTAAAACATATTGAAGAACACCATCCTGATTCTGAAATTGATACTGATGCTATGTATAGACGTTTATTCCATCTTGCTATCGTTGGTCACATTAACACGTATGCTAAAAAGTATGATCAATTACCGTTTGTGGAAAATGAAACCTATATTCCAGAGCATTTCATAAATTATGTATCCACCCTTGTTGAAAAAGGTGGCTATCAGTACATGTGCCTCGGCAACATGTATAATCAAATAGACTACTCTGTTGATGAAGGTTTATCATACGTCATGAAATTAATGGCAAAACCTATTTCTCGTCAAGAATTGATTGATACGATGAACGAAAACATGACCGTTGAAAGAACAAAAGATGATGGCACTAAACACATTGTCTCCTCTGAACAATATTTAGACGAGTCCATCGCGCATATCCAAGCGTTAGGATATTTTGCAAAATAAATCGCAAATAATATAATCACAAACAATATCGAAATTTAAATAATACGGAAACTACAAAAGGAGTAACTGATCATATCAGTTACTCCTTTTTTGATTCACCACTATGCGACCTCGGGGTGGAGTTGAGGTATGCATAGTAGTTACTTATTAAGTTGTGTGAACACTATAAATTAATAGTATCCTTATTTTTTATTAACACGAACGCGTTCGATTGTTGGTTCACCCTTAGCATTTTTAGCTACTGTATCAACACGGAACAAAGCCATTTCAGGGCTAAATTCTGTTACAAGGCGATCATTAACTGTTACGCCGTCTTGAATAGCACGGTATACGATTTGAGCAAATTCATAACGTGTTAACATGCGGTCGCCACCGAATGTGCCATCTGGATAGCCTTCTACAAGACCACGGCGGGACAAATCGCTTACAGCTTCATATGCCCAATGGTTTGTAGGGATATCTGGGAACAATGTTGTGTGATCGGCTTTCATCTTAGTACCAGCAACACCGTTCAACAATGCAGTCAATTTTTGAATTTGTGCATTTTGTTCAGCTACGGTTTTCTTAAGAGCTAATACTTCTTTACCAATTGCTACACGAGAGCGAGATACACCGCTATGAGCCCCTACTTTCACAGATAAACCAGCATTGAATACTGTTTCATCACTGCCTACAGTAGAACCTACGCTAAGTTGTACGTCTTCGTTAGGACGGTAGAAAGCGCCGATAGCTGCCGCATCACCACTGTGGTAATGACCATAGCCTGCAGCAAAGTCCCATTTAGCATCCGGATCGAAATCAAGTGGATGTAAAGCCGCCAACGCTGCTGCACCTGCTACAGATTTATCAACACGCTTATCAATTTTAGATAAATTACCTTTGATATTTTTTATATCATTTGTATTTTTGTTGATATTTGTTGTGTTATTTGTAATTTGATCAGCAATATCATCAGCAAGAGATACTTTGTAATCGTGAGTATTACCATTTACAGTTGGTGTTACTTTAATGTGGTCACCAGCTGTTACAGTTGTAACACTAGTAGATGCTGCGATTTGATCTTGTACGCGTTTAAGTTGAGATACATTAACTGCATCAGTATCTGCTACACCAGCTTTCACATTGTTAATGATTTGATCGCCTGCGCTGATGCCAGTTGTAGTGTAGTAAACTGTTTTGTCCCCTTCACTTGCGTACATACCGTATTTATCGAATTTTGCTTGTTCTAAGGTATCTGTGTTTTCGATTTGAATACCCTTAGGTGTAATACCGATATTTTCGCTACCGTTAAAGAAGCGAGCGCTATCCTTATCGATACGAGCACGAACGTCGTCAGTTGCTTTGCCGAAGTTAGCAGAGCTCATTTCTACTAAGTCTTTATTAACAGCTACTTTATATTCAGCACCACCATTAGCATTTGTACCAGGTGTTACAGTCGTATTAGCACCAGCTACTACAGTAGTATGTTTTTTAGCATCTGCTTCAACAGTAGAGATTTTAGTTTCTACCTTTTTAAGTTGCGCTACATTTACTGCATCAGTATCATTTGTACCAGCTGCAACAGATGTAATTTGACGTGTTACATCATTAGCTACATCACCAACGGATACAGCAGATGCTGTCGCTTTCCATGTGGAACTTGTATCAGTAGATGCTGCTTTGCTACTGATATCATAACCCGCTGCACCTTTATCTACAGTCGCCTTAGATTTATAACCAAGGGCTACACCGCCTTCAACAGAAGCTGTTGCATCATAACCAATAGTTGTTGTATTGGCTACAGAGCGAGTTTCGCTAGAAGAAAGACCACCGATAGCAATTGTGTTATCAGCAGTTACAATATGGTCATTACCCATCACAATATTATTAGACGCATTAGTAATTGTATTATTGTACCCAGTTACGGAATTTAATTTTGCAACATTACCAGCAGTCCCTGTAATAGTATTATTAACACCTGTCATTGATGTTAATTGTGTATAATCAGCTTTATTACCACCGCCAATAGCTAAGGTAGAACCACCAGATTTGCTGTCTTTTACTAAATTACGTACAGTTTCTGCCATTTCAGTTACAGAGGATGGACCTCCAAAAGCAGTTGGTGTTATTGAACTAGCATCTATATCAGTAACAGAGTTAGTAATTTCATTACCTGCACCGAAAATCAAAGAACCATTAGAATTATTGGTTCTATTAGCAGTACCAACAACAGTATTGCTTAATCCAGAATATTTACTAGCAGCTGTAGCGGACTCAATGGAGTTCAAAGAGCCATTAATAGTAGCCCCATAATTTTTAAATGCATTAGCAGAATTATTGCCATCATAATTGCTAGAAATAACATTTAAAGCACCAGTAGTAGTAGCCACAGTACCATTGGTAAAGCTATTCGCTCCCACTGTTGTTGAGTATACGCCTAGTCCAGCTTTACGCTTCTCTGCATATGTATCTGTGTTGACAGTGATATCACCAATTTTCCCACGATAATTATGGGACCCGACCATGGTACCACCACTTCTAACATAAGTATTATCACCTACTGCTACGCCAGTAACAACTTTATCTGGTTTTTCTGGAAGGCTTCCAAAACCCCAACGATTAAAAGTAGTTTGATCAAATGCAAAGAATTTGTCTTGTTGACCAATCGTATTTTCTACATACGCATTCTTACCGACAGCTACTGAACCAGATTGATCATAATAACTATGAGTTGTTGCATTTTCACCGATGGCTACATCACCATTAATATTAGCATAGCGAGACCCACCAGCATAATTAGTATGTGCACCTTTACCGATAGCAACTACTCCATCTTTTGGAGCATTAGACCCGGTGCCAATAGCTACGCCAGTACCCGCGCCAGCTACATTATCTGCAGCATTAGCTACCATACATAAACTAGATAGCAACACACCGTTAATTAACAAGGTTAATAAACGTTTCCGTTTGTTCATAATTTAGAACCTCCATTTACAAACTACAAAACCTATCATTCTCTCGTACTTTAAAATTCATGCTTTATTCATGAGTCTTATATGAACATTGTAGCACGTATACGTATTTTGTAAACAGTAATTTATATATCTATTAAGAGAATATAAAAAAGGATAGTTAATCGATGAGGATTAACTATCCTTTTTGGGTAAGAGGAAGGCGAACCTCTTACCGTTGCCGCATGATTTAAGTTTGTTATTAAGAGAGAGATTTTGAAGTAAATTCACCACAAAGATTATTGAATCGTTGGAGAGTAACTAAGATGAACGGGCGATCACACGGCATCAAAAATAAGATAATAACTATATAATACATTAACATATAAGCTACATAACGTATTAAATATAAGTTACATAATAATATATAAGCTACTCATTATAATAGTATATATGTCTACATAATAAGATAATGGCTTTTTATAAAAGCCATTATCTATAAAGAACAATTGATATTAACACTAAATTCCCTTACCTAGAGTATATCACTTATATAGTAACAATAGTAGGTAATTTTTCATTTAATTTTCATTAAAATTATATGAATGAAAAAGATAGCATTACTATTCAATTTGTGTATTCAGTTATCAAAATTATTACTCAACAAAAATCGTATTTGTACGTCTTACGAGGTTGAGCATTTTATCACGAACTGTTGCAGATTCTTCTAAACGGTGCTTGCCACCATACCAAGCCATTGGCGCACCCGCTAAGCGGAAGGTAATCTTACCATATGCACCGCCAGAGCTGTGTTCCGGTTTGTTATACCCCATATCTACAGATACGCGCGGTGTCAGTTGCATCTCCGAACCGATGCGCAAACCATTCTTATCGGCTTGTCGTTCTTGGTTCCAGTGGTAGCCTTCTACATAGACTCTAGCCCAGCGGGCATTTTTGAAAGTCTTACCGTACTCTAAAGTATAACCATTAGCTACCCGTTCTAAGGTATGAAGGTTAGCATCTAGGACGCGCTCATCGGAAGCAGAACCGTACCAGTTAAATCGGAACTCGCTTTCACCAGACATATATTCAAGACCTGCACTGAGTCGATCATGGCGATTCAAGAAGCGATGATCATAGAATAGATGTGCCCCATAAAGGCGACGGTCATCCTTAGAAATACGACGATACCCAACGCCTACGTTGAGGGTTGTCCCTGTGTCTGACGCACGAGAAATACGCTGCTGCATAAACCACACATCGCGAGACGAATTATCGTAATGACCTAAAGGTTGAACAGTCTCCACAGAATAGAGCGGCTTCCACCCTTCTTGGAACTGAAAGCTCAGTGTAGTGCGTCGCATCCATGGTTTACCTTTAGCACCGTACATCGCATTGGACACATTAGACATGGCCACGGCATTAATGGCGCGGTTCACGGCATCCACATTGCTATACTGCACGGTCTTAGTATCTTGACGATCCATGACGAGCGGACCACCTTGGCCAATCACATGATCTGGTGTAGCAGCAGGCGTAATGTGAAAGCCCTCTGATGCGGCCTTCATGCGCTCTGTTTGAGCATCAGTTTTTGTAGACACTACGCCCTTATCATTATGTAATTGTTGTTTTTCTGCCTCAGCTGTACCCACACAACACAATAGGGCGCTCAAGGCGATACACACAATACGTTTCATTACTCTCTACATTTAAAATTCATGAACAATAAATGAAATATATATTAGTGTATCGAATAATGTATATGTATGTCAAGATAGGTAGTCACTAGAAACGTATTATCTTACTATTATATGTATATAAAAAAGAGGTAATAACCAGGTTATTACCTCCTTCATATCTTTTAAACCCTATTTTTCATTAAGTTTTTGCACAAGCATATCTACTGTTTCCTGTAGTTTTTTATTTTGTGCTTCTAATGTATCTACCCGTTGTTCCAATGCGTTATAGGATGCAGGGGAAATCTTAGGCAATGTTTTATTTTCACCGAATTTATAGGATACGCCTACATTAGTCATCAAATCACCACTTACAGTTGTACCGGCTGTAAGGAGTAGGTTTTCTTTCGGATAGTAACCTACGCCAAGAGCCAATGCATTTTCACCCTTATAGTGACCATAGCCACCCATAACTTGAACCTTGTGATCAGGATCAAATTGTAGTGGATGTAATGCAGCTAGTGCTGCGGCACGAGCATCACCGCGGTTGGATTCTTTTTCTACGTGGCGCACATCGCGATGCAATACATCAATTTGTTGGTTTGTTCCATATAATTGGGATCCGTTAACTGCATCTGTAGAGTCCGCAGTAATACGACCTGCCGCTACATGAGTAATGGTGCGTTCTTGACCGGCTGCACCAACGGATACAGTAGACACAGGAGCCGTACCAGCGAATTTTTCAGTAACACCATTATTATAAGTATAACTAGGAGTGCTCACTACATCACTACTTTCAGCAGTAGAATTATTACCTAATACAACTGCATTATCTAGCGATGTTTTCACATTATTACCCACTACGAATGTATTATTCGCACTGACTTGGTTATTATTACCCACACTGTAGGAGTTATCCCCCTTAACAGTATCTACATTATATGTACCTACACCAAAGGCGCCAGATTGGTTACCTTCAATCTTGTTGTATGCACCAATAGCAGAGTTCTTATCGCCTTTAAAGATAACGCCATGGCCCATACCATAGTTAAAATCACCATTTACAGTAGAGTTAGAACCGATTAATACAGTGTTATTTCCCTTACTACCGCCAGCTTGAGATGCACCGAGCCATACGTTTTTATTACCTTCTGAGCCAGCTCCTGCAAAATAACCTACCGCAATTGTATCCGAAATAGTTGAGTTATAACCTGCTGCAAAGTTACCTAAAAAGTTATAGTCACCTTTACCACCTACAAAGCTCTTAGCACCTAATGCTACATTGCCACCGCCTTGAGAACCATTCAAGGAAAGACGACCGATAGCGATATTATTACCCTTTGCATTTGGGTCCCCTGTATGGGAGTATGGATCACTGTTAGCCGCCCCAGTTTGACCACCGAGATGTACATTGTCTGAGTTGGTGAAAGATGACCAACCTTGTAGACCAATGTTATAAGTGGCACCACCAGTGGACACAACAGGAATATCTGCAGCCTGTACCAAGCTAGCAGAAGATATAGTTAAAACTCCGAGTACTGCTAATAATTGTAGTTTCTTTGCGTGATTCATAATCATACGCCTCCCTTGTTATACTACAAAATACTTTCCCTTCATATTACCCTCATGATTACTACGATTAAATTATACTGCTATCGAAAAAATATGTAAATAACATAAATAATAATTCATAAAGGACAGATTAGCCAATACAATTAACAAACAAACCCCCGTAGGAATGAATCCTACGGGGGCTATTTGTTTTAGTACGACCTATAGCTTGCGAGAGAGAACATAGTATCCAAAAGGATTGTAATTGCTTTGTATCTAGGAGTAATTGCATATACTTGAATACTATTATGTAAATTTATGTATAGTATGTAAGGGCTTACCTATATATAAACAGCTATTAGGTCATAGTATTAGTATAGTACTATTAAGTTCACTATTATATGATTTACCTCACGTTTACTAGAAATAAAGTAACCATAAAAGCTAAAAGAGGTAACGGCTTTTACCGTTACCTCCTTCATAAGTATATATTTATAATTATACTGATTAGCGGATGCGTTTAACGCGGTTGTTACCATCGCGCATAGCTTGTTGCAAGCTGTAGATTACCATTTCGTTCATGTAGAAACGCAATTCATCGTTAGACATGTTAGCTGTATTCTTTTTAAGAATTGCCAAGATTTGGTTTTCATATTCAGCTTTGTTCATGTCAGACACAGTTGTGTGATTTTCGAAGAATTCTTTGTAATCTAAGTACAAGCGATCTAAAGCTACGCGAGCATAGCTATCTTTTTTATAGCGATGGCTTGTAATGTACCAGCTACGACGAACGTTCATGTAGTACAACACGTTATTAGTATAGCGTTGTTGACCAGACATTACACGGTTATCGTCTTTGATTAACGCATTGCTCATACCCAATTGGAATGCTGCAAATTCAGATACTACAGCTTTTACCTCTTCGCTAGGTACAGCAAGAGAGATTTCTTGTTGTTCTGCAGTCAAAGGAGCCGCAGGTTGTTCAGGCATCATCAAAGGATCTTGTGCTGCATGTACTTGGCCAGCAACACATACAGAAGCAATAGCCATAACTGGTAATAATTTAATTAGTTTCATTAGTTCTCCTCTCTTAAAGCGCCCTCCCCAGAGCTGCTTTATTTATCATACACTAGATATTATCTCCTTAGGAACTGTTATCCCCATAGAGATCCCCATACTAAGCATGGTAAATTTATTAATACAGTAAGCCTCTATCAATAATGATTCTAGTATGCTTACTAATTCCATTAGTATACACAATATATCGTATTTCGTCTATATAACTTTTCCTTAACGTTAGACGAAAAATGCATAGATGCTATATAGTTAATTCTCTGATAGATACAATAAAAGCCTCCTAATAATAAAGTTATGACTCTACTATTAGGAGGCTATATATGTTAGCTATTATATAAAAGAATATTTAATAAATCTACCCTTAGAATTTGTGCGTGAAACCAGCGTTTACGCCCCAGTCTGCTTGGTAGTCACCAGACAAACCTGTAGCAACGTCAGCAAATACGCTATTGTTGCTATTAAAGCCATAACGGCCACCGAAGGCAAATTCAGTCCAAGTGCCTTTGAGATCTTGTTCTGTTAATTTCACAACACTACCACTAGCGAATGCAGTTTTTACATTGCCTGTGAAAGCATGACCTGCAGCAAAGCGTGTATAGAGGTTTCCATGGCCAAATTGTTTACCCAATTCAAGGCCAAGCTTACCAGAAGTGCTATTCACACCAGATTGGTTAACAGACACATTGCCTACATTGAAATTACGACCACCGAAGTGTGTGAAGTTCAATTGTGCTTGTGGTTCTACATAGAAACCATTAGCGTATTTCAATGTTTTGCCATAGCGAACACCGATGCTATACGCATTGGATTTTGCATCGCCAGACATAGGGTCACCAATTTCATTACGCGCTGTGAAGTCATTAGATACACGACCTACTTGCGTTTCTACATGTACATATTGATCCTTACCAAGGTCTTTCAAACCATAGGCACCAACAGAGAAGGATTTAACCTTACCGGAACCATCAAATACATAGTCTTCAGAACCGCGAAGGTAGGATACTTGACCACCTACAGTCCAGCCACGGCTGATTTTAGCATCATAACCGCCTTGAATGCGTGTGTAATCTGTAGCTGTATCGATACCGCTACCAGCGTAGCTGTATTTACCGCCACCGATACGAGCCCAAATACCTGTTGGTTCACCTTGTTGCAATACACGAGGGCGATACATATCATCAGCTAATGTACGCCAAGCATTGATATTACCTACTACAGCAGAACGAATACCACGCATATGAGGTGTATCGTACGCACCACGAACAACAGGATTAGGAGTTACTGGTGTAACTGGTTTAGGATCTGGTGTTACTGGTGTAACTGGCTTAGGATCTGGCGTTACAGGAGTAACCGGTTTAGGGTCTGGAGTTACTGGCGTAACTGGTTTAGGGTCTGGAGTTACTGGCGTAACTGGCTTAGGATCTGGAGTTACTGGTGTAACTGGTTTAGGATCTGGAGTTACTGGTGTAACTGGTTTTGGCTCTGGAGTTACTGGCGTAACCGGTTTAGGATCTGGAGTTACTGGTGTAACTGGTTTTGGCTCCGGAGTTGGTGTAGGTTTTGGTTCTGGCACCACATAGGAGCCTTGACCATTACCGTCTTTCCAAGTAATATCCCCTTCTTTTTGGTCTGTAGTCAACGCTTTTTTGTAGCTAGACACAATACCTTTAGAAGCGATGGATACTGTACCAGAAAGGTTTCTTTCACCTTTTACATAATTTTCATAATAGAATTTATGAGCCAAGTTATCTAAAATCTTGTTTACATTGCTTTCAGAAGAAGTATCAAGATGATCACCTGTTACATAGCCATGCACGCCAGAGCCAGCTGCAGCGGATTTTACGATGAAGTTACCACCCTCGATGTCAGCCGGATCAAGGCCGTCTTTCTTAGAACCTGGTTTAGCATAATTTAAGCCAGTACCACTAGTCATGTCATAAATAACATTAATATGGCCGTCCAATTTATTTACATGAATGTCGCTGCGAGAATCTTGGGAAATACGACTGAACCCTTCACGCATACGAGTACCTGTGAGGTTATTAATACTACTGCGTTCCGTTTTACCATCAATTTTGAAAGATTCCAAGCCACCCATGTAATCATGGCTCCACATGCCACCATCAAAGGTCATGTTGATTTCGCCACCCTTATCCTCTAAGGTGTTCACTGCCTTACCAGAAAATTGGTTAGGACTATTGTGTGCGCGGCCTAGGCCAATATTGATAACAGATGGTTGCTGTTCTTGATGAGGAGGCATCATTTTATCAGATACAAGCACATCGCCTTGCATATTAAATACTTTGTGCTTTACAGTACCCGCATCATCGACACCAAGATTAATTTTACTATTATAAGCAAATGCCACTGGATATGGAGACTTCCATGGTGCAGTAGTCACGTCCATAACCCCGCCATCCACTTGAATGGAACTGTTATTTAGCATGCCTGTAATGAAAGCTGGTTGACGATAGCGTTTAGGCAATTGAGATGCATCAGGAGTATCCAAAGAGCCAATGGTAACTTGACCACCATCAGATGCGACTACACCATTTGCAGTCGTATTACCTGTACTTTCAAATTTGCTATCTGCAGTAGTTGCAAAAATACGTCCATCAGAATTAAGACCTGCTGCAGCCCATGTGCTAGGCATAGCCATCGTAGATGACAATAAAGTCATCATAACAGCAGATAATAAAAATTTATTTCTTGCTCTCATCCTCTTACACCTCAACTATTAATACAATTACACTCACATTTGTGAAAGCTCCTTCATACTTGAATATATATCTATGAGTTGATTTATTAGCCTTTATATACGGTAAAAGACAGATATATACTCACTTATTAAAGAAACTTAAGACTAACACTTTTAAAATATGTATAAAATATTACACTATTTTTAGTGAATTGTAAATGAATTATACGTATTTATTTTAAAATTATTTAAAACTTTAATATATATTAGATAGAAGCATACAAAAAGAGACAACGATTAATTCGCTGCCTCTAAGTAAATAATGACTATATACTATTGTTTATCCGTATTTGACGATATATAAGATTAACCATATAATATAAACAGATAGCCAAGCGAGTGATTCCGTCGGGCTCATCTCAAGAAATAAATACGTGATGAAATGGCCTTTCAGTTACCTAATTATCCAAGGATAACGAAGGGCTATTTGTCTTTTCCAAGACAAATAAGCGCCACAAGTGCGGTAAAGGCTCCATATAAGCGAATCAATAAGAATCTATTAATAGAAATATACGAAATATATTATAAAAGCCTCCTAATAATAAAGTTATTACTCTACTATTAGGAGGCTTTATATATTGGCTATGTTACAAAGAATAATTTATTAAATTGATCCTTAGAATTTATGTGTAAACCCAGCATTTACAGACCAGCCTGCTTTATAGTCGCCAGATAAGCCTGTACTAAGGTCAGCAAAGATGCTGTTATTAGCATTGAAGCCATAACGACCACCGAATGCTAGATCGGTCCAAGTACCTTTAAGGTCTTGTTTTGTATATTTTGTAGTATTACCTGTTGTGTACGCTGTATTTACAGTACCAGAGAAGGCATGGTTTACACCAACGCGAGTATAGATGTTACCTGCGCCGAATGTTTTACCGATTTCAAGGCCAAGGCCACCTGCTGTGCTGCTTACACCAGATTCGTTGACATGCATACGACCTGCATCAAAGCTATCCCCACCGAAGTGAGTGTAGCTCAATTGTGCTTGTGGCTCGATATACGTGCCGTTTTGGAATTTCACAGTTTTACCATATCGTGCACCAATTGTATAAGCATTTGCTTTCGTTTCGCCAGAAAGGCTTTCACCAATTTCATTGCGAGCTGTGAAAGCATTAGAAACGCGGCCTACTTGAGATTCGATGTGAATATATTGATCTTTACCAAGATCTTTCACACCGTAAGCACCTACAGCAAAGGATTTTTCCTTACCAGTACCATTAAATACGTAATCATCGTTGCCACGAAGGTAGGATACTTGACCACCTACAGTCCAGCCGCTACCTGTTTTAGCGTCATAACCGCCTTGAATACGTGTATATGTTGTATCTGTATCAATACCTTTTGCGTCATAGCTATATTTACCGCCTCCAACGCGAGCCCAAATACCTGTTGGTTCGCCTTGTTGCAATACGCGTGGACGATACATATTATCTGTTAATGTTCTCCATCCGTTGATATTGCTCATGATAGCAGAACGGGCACCGCGCATATGAGGTGTATCAAAATCACCCATGATAACGTGAATGTGAGAATTACGATCTGGCACTGGAACTGGTTTCACTTCTGGTTTAGGTGTTGGTTTTGGTACCGGCTTAACCTCAGGTTTAGGAGTTGGTTTAACTTCTGGCTTAGGTTGAGGTTTTGGTACAGGTTTATTTTCACCATATACGTATTTACCTTGACCATCCTTATCGGCTTGCCATGTAATATCACCTTCTTTAGCATGACCAGATGTAATTACTGTAAAACGACCAGATTCAGAACCATCAGATGCAATAGCTACTGTACCTTGTAGGTTTCTTTCACCATTAACATAGTTATGATAGTACATCTTGTGAGCCAAGTTATCTAAAATCTTATTCACATTGGACTCAGAGGACATGTCTAGACCTCGTTGAGTAGTGTACACATGAGCCGCTGCACCAGGAGCCGCACTTGTAATATGAATATCACCACCCCAGAAGGAATCTGGAGTTAAACCATTATAGGTTTTCGTTGGTGGTTGATAGCTTGGATCCTCAGTATCGCCACCTTCATCATTAGGATCGTAAATAAAGTTTACATGCCCTTCAAGCTTATCTACATATAGCTTATTATGCTCACTTTGGGTTACCATATTCGCATAGTTGCGATTCTTAGAGCCTACAAGTCGATGTACATGGCTAGGTTGTGTACCACCATCTAATGTTCCTTCATGCAAGCCGCCTTGATAGAAAAGCTCCCAAGAACCATAGTCACCAAGGAATACATTAATATGACTTGGATTCTTTGCGTCTTTGTCTGCTAAGTTAAAGGCTAAACCATCCCAAAGAGATTCTTTGCCAATGATACCAATATTGATCTCAGACGCATGATTTGGGTCGCTTTTAACGATAACATCACCTACCAAAGACAAGTCATTGCCAGTAAAATTACCTTTATTGCCGTCTACACCAATATTAACGGTGCCACCTTGAGCCACTGCAATAGGAGTGCTTACATTTTGAACATCATAAACGCCTTCCTTAAGGCTAACTGTACTGCCACCTTTACTACTAATGAAAGGCTTGTTATTATAGCCAATATTAGCAACAGCTTTATCAATACTAACTGTACTACCAGTATCTGCTTCAATCGTAGATATGTAGTTTGTCATTTCGCCAGCTTTGAATGACCCACCATTAGTAGCAGTAATCGTCATCCCCTCTGCCATCACATAAGGCACCACAGAGCTAGCAATCGTCAGAGCAATCGCTAAAGATAGGTTTGCTTTATACACACGTTTCATAAAAACCCTCTCTCATTTACATACTATAAACTATTATTAAATAATTTAATTATATTTAATAATTATATTCTTGTAAATATGAGGGAAATTTGCCACATAACTATAAAATTATCACAAGTAAAAAAAGCAGTAATTATAGTTACTGCTAACGTATACGTATATATATTTTTGTATATTTCTATAAATAGATTCTTATTGATTCGCTTATATGGAGCCTTTACCGCACTCGTGGCGCTTATTTGTCTTGGAAAAGACAAATAGCCCTTCGTTATCCCTAGATAATTAGGTAACTGAAAGGCCATTTCATCAATTATTTATTCTCTTGAGATGAGCCCGACGGATCTACTCGCTTGGCTATCTATTTATATTATAGGGTTAATCTTATATATCGTCAAATACGGATAAACGATACTATAGTACACTTATACAGACCAAAAGGCAGCGATCGAATCGCTGCCTTTATTCTTTATCTACGTGCCACACGCATAGCGGCCATCATACCTGGAGATTTCCATACAGATTGGCCATTGTCTGAAACGAGTTTGTTGTTATAGTAGAATACATCTGCATTGTAATAGTTACTATCGCTAGATGATACCTTATAGCTAAGGCCAGATGTAGTGTACACCGTAAAATTGAGTACATCCCCTACTCTCTTCACAGAGTCTTGGTCTACATACCAGCTATTACCATTATAGGTTGTAGCATACACATCTGTACGAGCTTCTACATCATGTGTATTAATACCGATCAACACGAGTAAAGCTGCTAACATATATAAGAATTTACGCATTAGAATTACCTCCGTTTTATCGTTGGAATACTTGTTTATTATACCAAAAAAACGGTGAAATTCACATTAAAATAGCACCTTCTGAGCCAACTATTATCGGCTGCTCAATATACAATACAATACGTTTCATAACAGATTTGTTATATAAGAGAACATTCAATCCCTATTTCTTATCTTCGTATATCTAATAAAGATATTATAGGTTGATCTAAATTTAGTATCCCATCAATTTGATTTCTACATAAAAGAAGGTATCAACTGCCGTTGATACCTTCTTTTAATTCCACTATATAGTTATTAAGAATTATCTTAATATACTAGTTCTCCATTAAATGTACGATATTCATCACCAATTTTTGTTAAATCCTTCACAAGTAACCTAGAAGTTTGATGGTCTAACTTCATAACTAATGTATATCCGATGGATTTAGCCTTATGTATTACTTCACCAAGAAAATTAACAATGTTAAAGAATATCTCCTGAGGAGTACAATCTAAACATTTTAATAAAGAATCATCTTCCTTTAATCTAATACTATATACAGTTTCTCGATCGTCTTCCAACGTAAAATTCAATAAAACAGAAGTTGTCTCTACATCATAATCCAAATGATATGTATTAAGACGACCGCGCACTATAGCTTTATTATCATCTAAAATATTTGTAATTTCAAGCTCTATAGGCCTATTCTTATCAACTGAAAGTACATATTTTTTCATAATTAAAATCTCCCAAACCAATATATTAACTAATGTAGTCCCCTAGAAATGAATACTCCCAATATATTCATTCTATAATATTTTGCTATACAAATTATAACTAATTATGAGATAGAAAAGCCATAAACTATATATCAAATATATTCGATATATTTTAAATATTAGTTACAATATACACATTATACTTTATTTAGAATAACCCCCTATTCTCTGGTTATATCATTATGCTCATAAAATTTAATATAACAAATCAAAATCCCTACAAGAATTGGATAAGCCAATATAAATTCATTACTCATAAAGCATGCAATTTGCCCAAAGAATGCTACCAATAGGTAAACTAATGTAGGGTTATTAATATACTTTTTAATCTTATATGTTCTATATAAAATATATAAAATTGGGGTAATAAACAAGATTTCCCCTATCAACCCAAACCATGCTAATATAGCTGCAAACTCATTAAGTACTGGATACTCAAATGCTAAAAAGCCTTTTTGTAATACGTCTTCTGTCCAACGTTTGACTTCTCCACTATCTTTAGCAAAATCAGGGAATTTATCAACCATATAGCTTGAGTGCAAGCCTCTACCAACGCCAAATGCTAAATGGTCTAGTCCAACGTTAAACATCGCAACTGTATTGCCAAATCTAGCTGAATTAGATCTAGAATTAGTATTGCTAACCGACTTAACATTGCTATCAATATATTTATCTAAAGCTTTTTCTACAGATATAGCCTTAGGTGCTTCTTCGACAGCAGTCGTTTGAGAAATACTTGTCTTAATCATAGGACTTACTACAGAATCACCAACAATGGCAAAAGAATAGCTAAGAACACTGAGACCAATTGTAAATAGACACAACTTCCACCAAGATTTGTATCTAAAGATTAGACTTAATACGATAAATGCTACAAGTTCGAATAGATAAATAACAACACCTGTGCGAGCTTTAGTTAAGAAAATCATGGAAATCAAGAAAAATGCTAATACAATATCAAGTTTATTTTTGTCACTCACATAATGAATACCTAACAATGGAGCCAAGAATACGCCAATCATGCTAAAATAGGATGGTTCCAATGCAAGGCTTCTAAGTTGGCCTGGCCATAATTCTGGAGGCCACCACCCACTTTGTACAACAGGATCGTATAAGCTATTATTAATAGTTACTAGTATACTAGCTAAATAATCCGAACCACTCCATAGCCAAGAAACCTCTATAACAGAGTAAGCTATACATAGAATTGTTAATATTCTTGCAGCATTAACAATGGTATCAAGGCCTTTTTTATAATCATCTTTATAAAGATTAAAAATGATTAAGAATAAACCAATTAATGGAAATATAAAGTTTCTGAATAAATACCAAACTAAGGATACCATCAACTTTACTTGTAGAACAAATTCATTACCTACAAATGAAGGGAATAGAGTATATAATTTTTGGACAACGGATGTATTGATTAAGTACGTATAAATTACAGTATCGTAAAAAGGGAAAGAAAATACCCCCAATATAGTACAAAAAACAATCCAAACGACAGATATTATAAAATACAGTTTAAATGGAACCTCTGTCTTCTTTTTCCATATGCTATACACAATAAATAAAAAAATGGAAAAAAACAAAAATACCATCGACAGATTATTTCCCATCGAAAATAAGGTATACCGATCTGGTATCCGCATTAAGGGCAATGAAATTATCATTGCACAAAGCAAAATCTCTTGAATTTTATAATATGCTAAACTAATCATATTGAAACAAACCTCTCAAATCTCTCAAACTACTTAATACCTCTTAAAAGAGTTGCTTCCTTAATAAACCTCCCATAATACTCATAATTAAAAATTCTGTTAATAGCATTGTTATTGCTACTCCTTTAGCCCCCCACAAGTAACACAATGGAAATATAGATATCAAACTAAAGAAAGCTCCCAATACTAGAGTCCGACTATAAGCACTATTCATATTAAGGGGTAACATCGTTTCTTCACCAAATACAGTACTAATAGCAACAGCTAATGGAACAAAAGACAAGATTCGTAATACATCAACAGTTAAATCATAATCAGCTCCGAACAATAGCCTAACTATAGTATCTGAAAAGAAAAATAAAGATGTACAACCAACAAGGCCTACAATCAAATACAGGAATAATTGCTTTTTAATGAACTGTAATCCCTTGAGAATATCATCTCTCATCATCTTACTTATAAATGGATATATTGCATCACTTACAGCATATATACCTCTTCGAACACAGGTAATTAATTTATCAGCAGCACTATAGTAACCAACAATAACATTATTCGTAAGCATACCTAATACTACTACATTAGTTGCAGTATACAAGTTAACTGCCAACGAAGATACGAATATAGACCAGCCTTCTTTATAAGAATTAATAATCTCACCCATAGATGGCAATTTGAATAATCCTGTATAGTGTTTTCTTAACCAAACTATTGAAAAAATACCTGCAATTAATGGAGTACAAGCTTGTAAAAATGCAGCAAGTATATAGTCATCTGGAGATTTTACAAGTAAAAATATACCAAGCATCGTACAAATACGGCCACACATATTTAAGATGGTAATATACCGCATTTTCTGTATACCCTGGAAAAACCATACAGGAAATAAAACATTGCCTATAATTCCACAGTACATGACCTGAAATAATAATATATCAATCGTATTTCCTAATAATATGCGTTGTAGATTATAAATAGCAAAAAATACCGCGGTAATAAATATTAATATACATACTTTTCCATAAAAATATTTGGCAAATAGAGAGCCTATGTTCTGTTCTTCAGCCTGTGCTATTGCCTTTGGCGCTGTTAAGGAATAGCCAAAATCTACAAAAATACGAAAATATTCCATAATCCCCTGCATAAAGGCAATCATCCCAAAATGCAATGGTCCTAATACGCGAATCAAATATGGTACTAAAATAAACGCTAATATATATTCTAAAGCGCGCAAGGTCAGTAAAGAAAATATATTCTCTATTAATACGGAGTAACTCTTTCTCACATTACCCATCCTCTAACATTAATATCTATTAAATATTACTAACTATACTTTCATAATTAGAGAAAACCCCATAGTATTATCAATAAAAATATAAAGATAATCTCTATGGGCTTTAATTATATGTAATATATAATCGTACAAATATGACTATGATTCATATTTAATAATACAATTTAACCAATAGCCTTTTTATATATTGTTTACACTTCCACATTGGATTATGGCTAGTATCAGCCGTATGATCTAATACATAGTGTTTATATTGAACTAGTAAATCATTGTACTCTTTCTTACATTTATTGGCACAGACTCTACGAGATAATTCCACATAGGAATTTAAAAGATATAATTGCAGCTCATTCTTTACACTACTGCAGTGATTCATAAGATAATCACTCATATATATGTGGGACTCTATTGTATCTATCATAAAACGTCTAGTGAAAGTAGCCATTATACTACCTGCGCGTTGTACATAATAATAAAGTGGTTCATTTACTGTTACTATACTATTAGCATTCAAAAATAACATGAAAATAGTAAAATTATCTTCTTGAACTCGTCCCTTTGGAAAACGAACTGGCACCACTCCATTGAATAAATCCAATTTAAAAATTTTATTCCATACTACATTTAAATCAAATGGTTCCGTTTTTAGTAGATAATACCGTAACATATCCATGCCTGTAAAAGTTCGTTTATCATATTGAACAGACATAGTATGTATACTGATATCATCATCACCTCTATAGATATAATAATTACAAGATACTATATCGGCATTGTTATTATTCGCTACAGTAATCAGTCTTTCACACATTGTATTCACAATAAAGTCATCACTATCAATGAATAAAATATAGTCCCCTGTAACATGATCTAAACCATAGTTACGAGCATCGGAAAGCCCCCCATTCTCTTTGTGAAAGACCTTAATTCGTTTATCCTTCGCCGCATAAGAATCTGCAATAACACCACTACAATCCGTTGCACCATCATCAACTAGAATAATTTCTAAATTCTGATAGGTTTGATTTAGTATAGATTGAATGCATCTGTCCACATATTGTTCAACATTATAAATGGGAACAATAATAGAAAGTAAAGGTTGCATAATTTAATCCTTTCGATCTATCTTATACGCAATAATATTATGTCCACAGCGTTGGTTTTCAGGAGGCATCTTCATATAATCATCATACATATTGTCTAGATATTCTCTCCAACAAGACATAACAGAGAATAATTGGTCTTCGAACTCAATAGTAGTCATCCTCTCAAAATCTTGTTTAAGTAATCGTTCCTTTACACCTTCACCCCATGCAATTACACCAACATGCTCTGAGGTGTTGTAATCATAAGATTTAGCCAATCGATCCATGATATCAATACAATGCTGTTTACCAAATAAACGGCATAATGGTACAACAACTAATTTACCTAAAGCATGAATGAGAGATTTGCCCTTAAATAGCTTAGCACTAGCTAATGTAAGTATTTTCTGATAAAAAATAGATTTATCGTAAATCTCTTTCATGATAGACATATCTTCACTAAACCCATCAACAGGGAAAATATCTATCCACAAATACTTACTACGCAATGTATTAGAATATGTGTTTTCACAAGGAATGTTTTTATTAATTATAGCTGCATAGGTTGCATCCAAGCTATAATTAATAGGATTGGCGATTAACTCTAATCCATCATGATCATAATGCTCTTTTAACGTTAATAACCGTTCATAATCAGGTCTAGGCATGCAAACATCAATATCATCATCCCAAGGTATAAATCCTTTATGTCGAGCTGCACCTATTAATGTGCCATAACACAGACTATATTTTAAATTATATTTTTTACAAAATTGGTCAAAATCTTTGAGCAGATTCAACTCTTCTAATTGGACTTCACGTAAAGATAATTGTTGCATACTCATCCAATCCTATACTAAATAACAGTAACATCTGTATTAGATACAAATTTATCGAGAACACGCACCTCTTCAATCATATCTTGATGGCTCATTAAGAAACTTTCAGAGTCTTCTCTAATACATTTCAAAAACTCAACAATTTCGTAACGTAAGCCTTCGCCTTCAAATTTATAAAAGTATTTTCGATTCAAGTTTACATCTTCAAAACGCAATTCAAAAAATTCTGTTTTCCACCAAGGCGCTGGTACGTAAATATACCCTTTTGAACCAGATATAACTAAATCGCCTTCTGCTTTGGCATTAATAGCTACTGTAGCAGAAGCCATAGCATCATCATAGACGAAATTAATCTTTGATAAAATATCGACATCATCGACTTTATGGCTTATAAAATCAACATGATTATAATCAAAACCCAATAATTTAAAGATCGCTAATAAAGGATATGCAGCGAGAGATAGAATACTGCCCCCTGCTATCCTAACTTGATTCTCTAAATTATCGCCTAATACCTGTGTGAAATTGGCTTCCACATTAAATATCTTACCGATTTGCCCACTACGTGCCATGGCTATTAATTTACTAAAAGCAGGACTATACGCTGTCTTCAGTCCTTCCATTAATACTAAGTTGGAAGTTTTCGCCAAGTTCATTAAACGTAATGTTTCATCAAGGTCACTGCTAAATGGGAATTCTGTTAATACATGTTTTTTGGCTTGTAGTGCTTTTTCGATATAAGTTACACGTTTAGATAATGGCATATTAATGTATACCGCATCTACCTCATCTAGCAATATTTTAGATGAACTAAATTGCTCTAAATCATTAAACTGATGTGATTTATAGATAGTATTAACCGCATCTGTTTCTGTGTAACCACCTATAATATCAATACCACTTACAAATTTAGCTTCATCTAAAAATCTATCTAAAATAACTTCATTACCGATAATACCCAATCTAACATTCTTGGAATTTCTGATTTGAGTACTAGAAATGCCTTGTGTTCTTGGTAAGTAAACTACCTTACAATACTCATTTAAATAATCAAAATATCCTTCCCAATCAGATCCCACAGTAAATATATCTATATTAAATCGTTTGATATCATCTATTTTTTGTCCAAAATATTCTTCTACTACGATTTCATCTGCAAAACCTGTAGCGCGCACATTATCAATACGCGTCATCAAAGAATCACGAACATTAAATTTGCCTCTAGATTTATCAAAATAGTCAGACGTAACACCAACAATAAGGTAATCACCTAATGCTTTTGCATTTTTTAATAAATTATAATGTCCCTCATGAAACAAATCATATGTTCCATATGTTATCACTTTTACCATATTATTTACCTGTAATCTCTTTAATGACTAATTTCATTGTTTCTACAAGCATTATATTATCCTCAATGGTCGTATCACCAATATGAGCAACGCGTAGGACATAGTCTTCATTAACCCCACCTGTAGGATTTACAAAAATATCATATTTGTCCTTCAAGATTGTAAATACATCTTTAGCAATTGGTTGTTCAAAACGGATAGGCGTAACCGCATTACTAATAGTGAAAGTAGGAAGAGATACTGGTAATTCTTTAATTCTATTTCTAAAATCCTTCGCCACACTATCAATACGAGCTAAATAGTTTTCAAAACCTTCCTCTTCAATAAGATGTAATGCCTTATTCATTTCTAAACATACCCCAACAGCAGGTGTGAATGGTGTTTGACCCCTTGTAAAATTCTTTACATATTGGTTGAAATCAAAGTAAAGATTCTTAATATGATTATTTTTTACACGTTCTTCATATAATCTGTCACTAATTACAATAGGAGATATACCTGGTGCAATACAAAGTCCTTTTTGAGAACTTAAAATAGTAACATCAATATTATTACCAGCCATATCATAATGATCAATTAAGAATGAACTAATTGCATCAATCACCAAGTACGCTTGCTTCTTTTTAGCAAAGCTACTTAATAAATTAATATCATATAACTGTGCTGTAGAAGTTTCATCAATATTAGCAATAACAAAAGTAAAGTCTTGTTCTTCTACTGCAGTAAAGTGTTTAGCAGTCAACTCCTCGCCATCGTCTAGTTTAATCACAATATGAGGGATCTCATGGAGTTCACATAAATCAACAAAACGTTGACCAAAAGTACCACCATTAATAACTAGTACATGGTCAGTTTCATTCATACAATTCATAATAGTAGCTTCTAATGCGCCTGTACCAGAAGCTGTTAAGTAGATGGATTTATAGCTTTCTGGTGCATTCATAAACTTTTTAAGCAGTCTATCTGAATCTAACATAACTTCAGAAAATTCCGTTGTTCTAAAATAAGGAACTTGTTGATGTCTTACATCAAGAATTTCCTTTCTCATTTGTGTTGGTCCTACTGTAAATAATTTCATAGTCTAATCCCCCTCTTATTGTTTCCAATACACTCTATAGTTATGATGTGGTACCTGACGATCTTCAGGTGGTGCTTCCATATAATTATTGTACAAATGACTTAAATAGAAATCGCTATCTGTAAGTCCCCAAAACTCAGTATCCTCAAAAGGATATAAACTTCTATTATCAAACAAGCTCTTTTCATATACCTCTCGTTTATTACCACTTGCACAATCAACAAGAACACTTATGTATTTCGCATTGGAAAATGGATACTGTTGTGCATCTTGGTTGATTTTTTTGATTAAACTCATAGTTGGCAAAAAATGCATTAAGCCGATAGCACCAAATTTTAAAAATGTCCGAACATAACCTTTTAACTTAGCAAAGCTACCTTTAGAATCTACATAGCGATTACTGAATGTAAACTTCATAGAAGAGCCATGAAATAACAAGTTTAAAAGTTGTTGGTGTCTAAAAAGTTTTTGTTGAGCCTGTGTATCATCTGGTAACCCATCAATAGGAAAGATATCTATAAATACACCGGCTTTATCAAAATTACGCCACAATGTATTATCAACCATAACTGTTTCTTGATCAAATACCTTTGCCATTGTATAGGTATATTTATCATCATTTTCAATAGAATATACTTGATATCTTGGATTATGGTCATTATATAACTTAATAAAGCGATTATAATCATCGCGTGGCATCATGATGTCAATATCATCATCCCATGGAATAAAACCTTTATGTCTAACGGCACCCAACATCGTTCCATAAGCTAATACATATCGAATATCATGTGTATCACAAAAATGTGCCACATCTTTTAAAATATCTAAAGCGACACGCTTAATTTCCGAAAAACCAATTTCTTGCATCAAAAAATTTCTCCATAATACAAATAGGTCTATTATTTAAAGAATTTTCTTTTTAAGAATAAGCCACCCTTTTTCAACCAATTTTGAGGCTCCATAAAGGATACATTTTGTTCTTTATAGTCGATGTTATTTGCTTCAATCCATACGTCGAGCAAGATTTCGCTTACAAAACCATAAATACGCGCTTCGTATGTATCATAATTGGAAATATCGACGCGATGTTCGATTTCCTCCAAGATAGAGAACATCCACTCGCAGTATTGATCAAATAGGTCGCGACGCATGACAAACATGTTGAACATGTGCGCCCATGTGCGATTACAAACCTTTGTGAAAGCAGCACTATATTCTGGATATTTTTCAGCGATGATTTGCTCTGCCGCATCAAGGCCGTCGCTGTGATGGGCATGATTATAGTGAGAACGGTTAGATTCAATATAATATTTACGCTTATCTGCTACCACAACAGGATACTCTGAAAGTAGTTTTTCCCATTCTGGACCTGTAAGAATTTGATTCTTTTTGTCCTCTACGGAACGCACCTCTTTGCGCGTAAAGTATCGTCTGTAATGAACGAGACCAATATAGTCTGCATCAAGGTTTTTCCAAGCCCAATAAAGGCCTGTTAATTCACAATAATTCGCATTTTTTGAGGAAATATTATCTCCTGTATGATCGCCGGTATAACCAATATCAGCTTTGCCTTCTCGACCTACATGAATCGGCATGTACACGGAGTCCTCTGGCATCCAATATTGCTTATGTGTAGCTACTAAAATCTTAATATTCACTAGTACTCTCCTACATGATTGTTGTCTCTCAAGTCTATCTACTTACCATATGAAAACTTGGTTAGGCTAACTCCTTTTCTACTAATGATAAGGCGCTAGCAATAACCTTATCCATATCGTAATATTTATATTCCCCTAAACGACCACCAAAGATAACATTAGAAATCGTTTCAGCCTTTTTAACATATGTTGCGTAAAGATCTAAATTCTTTATATCATTCACTGGATAATAGGCCTCTTCACCAATTTTCCAGTCTTTTGGATATTCTTTTGTTACATATGTAACAGGTTGTGTGCCAAATTCAAAATGCTTATGCTCAATAATACGAGTATACGGAATTTCCCCTTCCGTATAGTTCACAACGGCCACACCTTGATGGTTTTCCTCTTCAAGACGTTCAGTTTCAAAGTGAAGACCACGATATTCCAATACACCTTCAGAGTAATCAAAATACTCATCAATAGGACCTGTATAGATAATTGTATCTGCCAAGGCTTCATATTCATCGCGATGTTTGAGGAAGTCTACACCTAGGCGGACTTCAATACCCTCTAACATGCGTTCAATCATCTTCGTATAACCGCCCATAGGAATACCTTGGAAACGGTCATTAAAGTAATTATTATCGTAGGTATAACGAACTGGTAAGCGTTTAATAATAAAAGCTGGCAATTCTGTACATTTACGGCCCCATTGTTTTTCTGTATACCCTTTGATGAGCTTTTCGTAAATATCTATACCTACAAGGCTAATAGCTTGCTCTTCTAGGTTCTTAGGTTCACTTGTAATAGCAGATCGTTGCTTGCTAATGATGTCCTGTGCCTCTTTAGGAGTTCGAATATTCCACATTTTAGAGAAGGTATTCATATTAAAAGGCAAATTGTACATTTCACCTTTATAGTTCGCTACAGGACTATTTACATAGTGATTGAACTCAGCAAACTGATTCACATAATCCCACACATGCTTCAAAGATGTATGGAAAATATGGGCTCCATAGACATGAATATTAATATCGTCTTTGTTTTCACAGTACAAATTACCTGCTATATGATTGCGACGATCGATAACAAGTACAGATTTACCACGCTTATGCGCCTCATGGGCAAATACAGCACCAAATGGGCCCGCCCCAACTACTAAATAATCAAATTGTTTTTTCATATGTATATCCTTATTTTTTCATTCCAAGACATAGTAATCGTAAATAATGATTTTTTCTTAATATATAACCTATCAAGATAGATAGAATTGTAGATGCTAGGAAGCACACAATAAAAGCTTCATAATACAATCCTAATTTAGACCAAAGTACAATTCTGAATGGAATCTTAACGATATCACTAAAGATATAAACATCCATTGAGACAGTGCCTAAAAAGATTAATAGTGTTTTATATAATCCGATTCTAGATGAGATTTGGTTAGCTATATAGTATGTAATAGTAATGCCCGAAACTGCTGTTACAAGAGTAAGTATTTTAAACACATTAATATCATGTAGTAATGCATAATTACCTACACCAAAAACCACCATAGATATAAAAGCTATTCTTGCGGATTTCATATAATCCAATAGCGCATATTTCTTTATATATAATCCCAAGATAAAGAAGAATTGGAAGTACAATATCTCCGATATCATAGCTATAGAAAAGATATTTAATACATCAGATAGCATTCCAATAAGGAAAGATCCAATTAGTAAACCTAAATTTACACGCTTAACCAATACGGCAATCAAGATTGAAATGAAGAACAAACAATATAAGAACCATAGTTCCCCATCCGGATTAATACCTATTAATATTTTCCATATATCTTGCGGATTAAGTTGCTGATTTGCAAATTTTGATAAAGCTAATTTAAAAGGAAAATATAATAAACCAATAGTGAAATAAGGAACCATTAACCGTATACTTTTATCTTTTACGAATTTCTGAAAGCCCTCTTTCAAAGGTATATGCATAAAATAGCCGGCTACAAAGAAAAATACAGGCATATGGAAGCTATAAATTATAGTCCGCATCAAATATAAAGGATAACTAGCAATGCCACTAGCACTTGCTTGGTCTGGAACAGAATGCCCTAAAACAACAAGCAAAATTGCAATTCCCTTCATAATATCAAAACTACTATCCCTCATAATACCGACTAATAAGCCCCTTTCGATTTAACGACAGCCAACACCGTTTTTAAAAGATATACAATATCAATCCACACAGACCAGTTATGAACATACCAAGAGTCCATCAAAACACGTTCTTCATAGGTAGTATCACTACGGCCACTCACTTGCCATACGCCGGTAATTCCTGGTGGCACAAGGTAAAAGTCGTTGATGTAGTCACCGTATTTTACAATTTCATCACGCACGATAGGACGTGGACCTACAAGGCTCATATCCCCAACGAGAACATTCCACAATTGTGGCAATTCATCGAGGCTTGTTTTGCGAAGGAATTTACCAATACGAGTAACACGAGGATCATCTTTTAATTTGAAATCCCGTTCCCATTCCTCACGGGCTGCAGGATTTTCTTTCAAATATACCTCTAATGCCTCTTGTGCATTCGGCACCATGGAGCGGAATTTATAGCATGGGAACTCTTTACCACCTTGACCAACGCGCTTATGACCAAATACGATGGGCCCTGGAGAATCTAGATAAATCAATACAGCTACGATAGCGAGGATTGGCAAGATCAAGATGCCACCACATACAGTAGCTACAATATCAAAGATGCGTTTCATAATACGGTTAGACTTGCGAGCCAAGTTATTTTGTACACGCAATACAACGGCTTGCTCTTCCATCATGCCACGCGCCGTAATGTTACTTGTAGGCAAACCAAACAACTCAGGTACAAAGGCAACGCGATTTACTAATAGTTGCAAGTGATTGATCAAGGATACTAACTTTTTAGGCTCTAACCCTGGTGCACATATAAGGACGGTTTGTACACCTGTATCCTTAATAACTCTTTCTACATCAGAAAAAGCTCCAAGACATGGATATTCTTGAGCAATGGTAGAGGATTTAGGATTATCATCTACATAACCAATGATTTTATACGTAGCAATTGGCATACGATCTAAGGATTTTTTTACAAGCTCTGCTGTTTTACCTGCACCAACGAGAAGGACTGGTATAGTTAAGTATCCTGCCTTAGAAAGAATCTTACCTACAATAAAACGACCACTAAAGATAAAGAGCAACATAAATACATAAGCAAAGGCTACAAATAGACGAGATACATCATTAATTACATGTCCTGTGTACATGAGCACAATAGATACAACTACGCCAATAGTGATGCTACGGAAAAGATTTTTCATAGTATCCCAATAAGGAGATACCACAGAATATGTATTATTAAGAAGTAATATAGACAAAAATACTAAAGGTATAATGCCATATACATAGATTTCATCTACCTTGAAATGTGGGCTGACCGGTAAAATTGGCAAATTTAACCGTAGATAGTAAGCTACTAATGTTCCTAAAACAATAGAAACATAATCTGCTATAAGCACTATGATTTTGCTAAAAAGCAACTTGTTGTGATTGTTATATCCAGAACTATTCATACTAATACCCCAAACTATAAAAAAAGGTTGTTTTCTCAATACAATTTTCAAGAAAACAACCTCTAAAACATACGAATACAATGTACCAATATTTACTTATATTGTATCATATTCAAAAGTTTAAAACTATGAAAAACCATAGATTTTAGCTATCTTTTATGTAGTTTTTTGGAGATTCTCAGTCTATTTAAATCAGACATAAAAATCAATTAAATAATGCGTAAATATTTCCTAAACGACTTTGTTGTTCTCATTTATTTTCAATTGAATCATGATGCCCATAACAATCCAAAACATGCGAATCCCCGATGAATTTCCCCATGTATAATCTATAGATCCAAACAAGAACAAATAGCTAATAAAGCCTACCATTATTGATAAATCATAAGGGTTTCTTGATTTAACATAATGTATCAAAGATTTACATAATATAAAGAATGAAAATCCTAAGAACCCAATGAGCCCTAATATGCCAGATTCAGAGGCTATTTGCAATACATTATTATGAGAATGGCCCAAATCTTGAGTTTCTTGTTTCAGTTTATAATGCTCTCGATATGTTTTTTGCCATAATCCAGGACCAACACCTGTTACAGGATGATCCATAATCATTTGCTTATCTGCTTCCCATACATAGATACGGCCCAAATTTGAACCATCTGTGCTTATATTAAAAGTACTTTCAAAACGAGCTACATAGGCTTGATTGCTACTAAATGCATATCCTATACCTACAACAGCTACAAGTAGTACTAATACATAGCGAATATTTACAAAGCAATAACGCAATGTAATGAGCGCACCATTAATGCCATTAAATAACCAGGAACCACGACTTTGGTTCCCCCACATGCCTAATAGCATGCCAAACAAAGAAAATATAGCAGATTTTCTTACATACGATGGAAATCTCTTATCATAGGCAGCAATTAATGCTAATGGAAAAGCCAATGTTAACAACATGGCAAGTCCCATCATAGAGCCGTGTATAACACCACCTGCACGACCTCCTGGTCCTAAATTATAGCCCAGTACATATTGTGCAAAGGCCGATATAGCATCGATGCCCATATACACAAAAAATACTGATAATATGGCGTATAATTTGCGAGAACTTTTAATAAATAACAGAATTGGTACGATGACTAATACCTTCCAAACCCAAATATTAAAGAAATATTTAGTAGTCACCGCTATATCATTGCTGATTAATGCGGACGGCAATACGCATAGTAACATGCCTACATAGGCCCATCCATATTGGCGTATGGACTGTGGTACAGAGATTTCATGTCGTCTATACCAACAAGTTACTAATGTCATCAATATAATAAGGCTATATATTAAATTCCCTAGTGCCATAGATGACCGCGTCGTACATATCATCAGTGAAATGAGTACGGTCAGTACCATTTCCGAATTCTTAAGTATCCAAGATTGCATACTAACCCCTTTATCCCTAAATAGTTACAATCTAATTCATTATATTAACAACTCTTTTACTTTATAGATGTCTATTTTACTCGTAATAATGGCTTTACATGGTCATAAATTTCTTGTTCATATTGATCAAGTAATTCATAGCGTTTTCTGTATTGGCTACGTTTTTGTGATTTAATTTCTTCAATAGGTTTACGATATTCCTCTAATGGAATGTTGAAGAAACGCTCATCACTACATACAACACCACCAGATTCCTCCCACAACGGATCTAGCTCAGCTACCTTAGCACGATGACCGCGAACTAAATGGGTATTAGCATAGAAGCCTTCATCAGATACGGCATAAATGGATTCGACCTTACAAAGGACCGCAATATGGCGTAATAGGAACATAATAAAGTTTTTTGGTCGATACCCAAACATCTTTTTAGTAACTGTTTTAGCATTATCAAGGCCATCTTTATATCCTTGAATCGTGCCAATCCACATAGCAGGCTCCCCATTAAAGCCTTTACCAAGGCGGAAGTTAGCATGGTATACACCTTGTTTACCCAAGGTTAACAACAAGGTTAAAAAACCTTCTTTTCGTTGACCCGGTCCATAATATAAACGAGCCACCATATCAAGGTCTTCTGATTCCCATACGATAAAGCCACGATTCATACGACTTACATCGTCATAAATATTATCTGGATCTACAGAGTACATTTCGCGAATGGCTTCATCTGTAAATACATCTTTCAAATAATCAAAATGATTAATAATAGCCTCTAATCGTTCCTGTGGTGTTGAGCTTTTAAACAAGAAATATCGCGTCATTAACTCAAATAGACCAACTTGACGGTCTAATAATGTTGGATCTGGCGTATAGCTTGCAAAATAGTTCTCTAGTGCCTCTATTTCTCGTTTATTGCGGATAGAGCGCATTGTATGAAGGAAAGTGCGTCGTGTTTCCCTCCAACTACGTTTGCCGTAAATCTTACGACCTCGCTGCCATTGTGTTTCTAAATATCCCATCTCATACTCCTATCCACTAAAAACTACCAAACCTTATCATTACTTATCGGTGGAGTGTAAATTATCTATAATCGTAACTAATTCATCTGCCACACGATTAACAATGAATCGCTGTTCTACAACTTGTCGTGCCTTTATGATGATATTTGGCAAGTTTACAGCATCACTCATCACATGTTCCATAGCTTGTTGTAAGCTGTGTTCGTTCAGCGGATCTACAATAAATCCAGATTCTCCATCGTCTATGATTTCTCGCTGAGCCCCAGAACCACTTGTAATGACTGGTACACCGCAATACATAGCCTCACAAATAACGAGACCAAAGGCTTCACGCGTTATCGTTGGCAATAGTAAGCAATCTATGGATCTATATAAACCTTCAATATCTCGTGTAAAGCCTATAAATTCAACGTAAGAATGCATTTGATGTGCATGTATATAATCTTTTAATTTCTTAATTTGATCCTCTGTACCAGCCCCAGATATAATCAATCGAACATCTGGATTGTTTTGATAAATCTGTTCAAGGGCACTTAAAATTAGATACAAACCTTTCCGTTCTGTAATACGCGCACTATAGCCAAAGGTTCTAACCTTGGATTTCATAGGAACATCATCTGAAAAGGACTGGAATCGGTTCGGGTCGATACCATTATATACAACATGGTATTTGCTAGTATCCTTTATAACAGGTGTCATAAGATCATCATAAACGAGTTTAGACACACAAACAAAGGCATCCACTTGTGCATTGATCCATCTATGATATATATCTGTTTTACCAGGCACAAGATTATGCTTTATAAACACCAATTTAGCACCTGTTAACTGCTTAAGAGCAATACAGAATAAGATATATTTACCAGAGTGGCATACAATCGTATTAATCCCCTGTTCTTTCATCTGTTTAGCCACGGCATTAACAGATAGAAAACCCTTCAAGGTATAGAGATTGGCAGTCATCACATGGCCCACTTGGGCATACCGAGATTGCATATCTTCATTCGATTGGTCCACTAAGATATACGCAGTCCTATGTCGTTGTTGTAATTGCTTACAAATATCATATACATATTGTTCACCGCCACCCCAAATTTTGGCGCCTACAACATTGATTATAGACATAGGTTCCTCCTATCATACACATATCAATACACATATAGTAGCATCTATTGATGTATACGAAATACTGATTACATATACATCAATAAACTATTATCATTTAATTATACTATGACTTATTCATGCTGTCTTCGTGATTAATGAGCCACATGGTCAACATTGTCCAATCTCGCGCATCGTCCCCATGATTATTAATAGGGCGAATTGGCTCAACCGGTTTATAGGACGGTATGTTGCTTTCACCATAATCCATACGAACATCGCCCATCATATGAGGCGTAATCCATTGATATGGTGTAACTAATGTATCTGGCTGTTCATCAAACAAGGACGGTACGATGGAATAATATTCGAAACCCTTTGGCGCAATGGCTTCAATAATGGTAGGCATGAGGCTCATATGCGTGCCAATTGGCGCCGTAATCATATCCTTGGTGAAAGCAGGGTGTTGTAACAGCCCTACCGTACAGAATGTATCGCGCAACGTATAGTCTCGTTGAATTAAGGATGTATTATTCAAAGAGCCAAATAGATTAGAGTGGTCACCAGTGACGACAAATAAACTATCAGGAAATGTCTCTTTCATAGCATTAACAAAGTTAAAAATCGCCTTATCACTATAGCGATAGGTAGCCAATTCCTTATTGCGTTTCTTGTTGGATTTTAAATCATCTCCAAGGTTTGGCATAACCTGTTCAGGATCATAATCTAATAAGGAATCCTCCATCTTATAAGGACCATGATTGGATGTAGTGTAAATAAAATGGAATGTAGGATGTTCTAAAGATTTGATTTCCTCTTCAATATGTTCTAAAAATACATGGTCATAAACGCCTACCCAAGTCTTAGGGGCATCAGGGCCACAAAAAACGGAAGCACTTTCTACACGGTCAAATCCTTGAGCCTTACCAAAGTGATTAAAGTTACCATACGATGCATTACCACCATACCAGTAAATCGTATCATAACCTAATCGCTTCATTTGAGATGCCAAAGAAGTCGGCAATGGTTCATGCCAGAAGGCTTCCCGTTCATTGATTTCCATGCCCGCATCATAGACACCAGATAACAGACTCACAATGGATGGACGAGATACATTACCGGCAGGCAAAAAATTAGGTACTTGCGCCGTATGTGGATTATCTTTAAAATCCCATAAACCAGGACATATATTGAGATCCTTATAAGGTTCATCAAGAGACCATTGAGGGATACTTTCACCAACAATAAAGAAAATATGCTGTGGTTTATCAATACGAGGACCTGAAGCAACGCGCTTGAACGCATGAAGCGGTGTACTCAAATCCTGCCAAGAATCTTTATATTCCTTAGGAACAATACGGTGTATGGCGTCATCAATATCCTCAGCAGATGCGGTATATTCATCACGAAGTGGATGTTTTAGCACCGTTTCTAAGGCACATAAATCTGGCACTGTAGCACGAGCAAAGAATATATCCTCTTTTACCACTGTAGGAATCGTATCCCATTCTGGTTTATCATCATGAGATAATGTTCCACCATAGCGAAACCAATAAAACCCCAAAACGGAGGCAGCCACAAGACCTATATTCCAAGCTACAGTAGACCAAGTTCCTTCAATAGTTGGATAGGGTATAGATGGCAAAGATAAGAAGAAATCTCCCATATACCAGGATATAAACGTAATAGGAATCAATCCTAAAATGACGAGAATTCCTCGATCTTGATTAAAGAATACATCAATCAAATTACGTTTCTCTGCATGATTTCCATAATGAACCATATAGTTATACGTATCATGGAAATGCTTGTAAAAAATCATTTTTCCTGCAAAGGCTGCATATAATACGCAAGAATAAATGGTTAATCCTACCAATCGTACAACATCTTCTATTTGATGATATTCATCAAATAATAATGCAGGAAGCGTCACCAATACTAAGGGTAATAAAAATACATAAGCATCAAAATCCATGCCCCACCAGAAACCGTAACGCAATGAACCCAATACAGATTTCCAGCGTCCCTTCCATGTAGGGTAAGGATTATACACAATCATGAATATGATTCGAAAGATGGTGCTCAATATAGGAGCCCAAAGCATTAGTTTTATATTTTGTTGTAGGGATAGAAAAAATTGTTCACTCATTCATACTTCCATATCTACTTCAAGAACAATAATTCCCCATCGCAATCTACTATACTAAATTACTGATTATAATTGCCCATTAGATTTGTTTAAATAATATAATTTTACATATTTCGTCATGGTGTACATCATATGGTAGATAGATAATAGAAAACCTATTTTTCCATCTAATATGCCACCTTGCAAAATATATATCTTAAAAAATGCCCATGTTGGACGCAATATAATATCCCCTAAAAAACTACAAGATTTCCCTTGTTCCTTGTACTTATTGGCTGCTGCTGTAGTGTATTTATTGAACTTTTCAAAGAACTGATGCCAGTTATCATAAGTGTAATGGTACAATTTGCCTTCTAATGTAGCTTGTGGATAGGGACTGATAAAAGCTTCATGAACAGCACCTTCCACAGTTGCACCCTCTCGAGGCATCAATCGTAACACCTTATCAGGTCTCACCACACCATGGGTTGCCTGATTGTGATGGAATAGATTATATCTTCGTAACCAATAGGCCTTTGGCTCTCCTTTAATAGATTCTTGGATTGATTTTGCTAATTGAGGAGATACACGCTCATCCGAATCTATAAATAGAATCCATTCAGAATGTGCTTGAGATATACCAAATCTTCGTTGTTGTGACCAATCTCCATTCAGAGGATGTGGTATAACTTTAGCCCCCAAGTTAGTAGCAAGAAGTACCGTTTGATCTGTACTTCCATCATCAATAACTAATATTTCATCAGCAAATTGAATACTTTTAATACAATCTACAATATGTTTTTCTTCGTTGCGAGCTAAGATAATAGCCGTCACAGTGCTCATAGATCATCCTTTAACTTACAAATCCCTTTAATTTACTATGTAGATAATATGGTAGATACAATTATGATATCTACCATATGTATCGTATACAAAAATTATTTAATACTATCCCCATGCTTAATACGCCATGCTGCTAGTTCACGCATGTTTTTAATCATGTCACCATAGGCTTGAGGCATATTTGTGCCTTGGTCCATAAGTTTTCCACTGTTATCTAGATATAGTCTATGGTTAAAGACGAATTCCTCTTGTGTAAACAAGCTTGGCACCATGGCTTCATAAGTTTGACCAGGACGACCTACAAGTTCTGCCAAGGTTGGAATAATTTGAATGCTCATGCCAAAAGCGTTTGGAGCGAGCCAGTCTTTATGAATGCCACGACCGTAGAAGATAATTGGAATAGTAGATGCCACATTAGGACTTACTTCACGAGCAAAGGTAAAGCGTTCGCTATGGTCACCAGTAATAACGAAGAGAGCAGACGGATCTGCTTTTTCTTCACTGGCAATGAACTCGCCCATCACATGATCCGCATACCAAATATGACCCATTTCGTTCAATTGCTTATCATTTTCTGCAATTGTATCAGGCAAATGGCCTTTTACCTTATTCACATCATAGCCTTCTTTAGCGACATTGACGCTATATGGAGGATGATTAGACGTAGTCATGATGACATTGAGGATTTTTTCCCCTCTATGTTGATCCATGTACGCGGAAATGGCTTTAAACATATCCTTATCCGCTACACCCCATGCATTGCCTTCTTCGCTTGGCATTTCAGACGCATCATGGAATTCATCAAAACCTTGAGACAAGACGAAGTTCTTCACATTTTGCCATGTACTAAATCCGCCGTACCAGAATACAGTTTTATAGCCTAGCTTTTTCATAACAGAACCAATGCCTAAGCCATACGGTTGTTTGAAACTTTCACCTTCGTAATTAGGATATAGACCTGTGTCAGGCATACCAGTGAGTAAACCATTGATAGC
>OGEU01000506.1_pt1 | contig 40299 bp, 63 predicted proteins | sample 1570651 | NCBI WGS metagenome assembly OGEU01 (sample SAMEA2582129, study PRJEB24529) | metagenome | biome: Human gut stool | place: China | collected 2011 | reverse complement strand
GGTGGTTACGGCTAGTTACTGCATAACAAAAACTAAAAAAATATAATATCCTCCACAAATTCGTTGGGGGATATTTTTATTTCTTTTACAATGCTTTTCCAAAACACCTGCTTGCCTTGTTCGTCTAACTGCATATACATATCTTTCCAACCGTCAGGAAATTTACTTTGGATTTTTTTCTTAGTTTCCAACTCTTCCGTTGCGGCGGTCTGGGATAGTTCTTTTAATTCCTTTGATATAGCCTCATATCTTTCGTCATAGTATTCTTCTGTTATCCTGCCTTTTTCAAACATCTTATTAATTCTTCCCAACTCACTGGATAATTTTTTCTTTCTCTTTCCTATATCGTTTCCGGCCGCCTTCACACGACCTTCTGCCCTTAATACGTCTGACTGTATTTTTTCTTCGATGTGATTAAGCATATATGTTTCTAATTTTGGTTCAGATCGCGTGTATGTTTTGTGTTTTTTCGCAGCAGATCGAGGGCAACGGTATACTTTATACCTCTTTTCTTTCTTAACCATCGTGCACCCGGAAAATTTGTAACCACAAATCGGACAACGTATCAGTCCGGAGAAAATATAAATACGCCTCTTGCAATCTACCCAACTTTTTTGACTGGAGACCTCTTTAATTCTTTGCGCCTGCTCCTCTGTTATGTATGGCTCGCAGTAGTTCTTTACACCGTACATTTCCCCATGGTACGCCGGACTGGACATAATTTTGACTATCCTATTTCTAGTCCTTATAAAATCAGGGTATTTGCTCAAAATATAATCGGCGGTGCCCCATTTGGAAAACGTCTGGAAATAATGCTCAAACATATCCTCAATTATTTCTCGCATATTCTCGTCTTTTACAATCTTTTTCCCTTCTACGCGATAACCTACCGGCACTTTTCCACCTATATACTCTTTGTTCTGGCGTTTAAACTCCATAACAGACCGTATTTTTTCGCTATCCCTGTCAGCCTCTGCCTGCGCTACAGATAACATGATGTTAACTTTAAAAATTCCCTGACTTGTTTCTGTCTCGTAATCCTCCCAGATAGCCCGCCAAGGCACTTTACACGCATCAAGGACACTTTGTACCTCGTAGTACCCCGCAACGGCTCTAAACCACCTGTCAAGGCGTGTAAAGAGTATTATATCAATTTCATGTTTCCTGCAATCCTCAAGCAACTGTAAGAGGGCGGGGCGTTTTGTGTATTTTTTACGTGCAGATATGCCGGCATCGTTATAAATGCCAGCAACCGTATAACCTTGTTTCTCACAATATTTTTCAAGCGCATCTATCTGCGAATCAACGGACAATCCACTGTTCTTCTGCTCTTGCGTGCTTACTCGCACGTACAAAGCGGCTCTTTTCATTTATTTCCCTTCCTGCCTTCGTACCTCCGGGGCGGGTGTTGCTAATTTTCACTAGCTTTCTCCTGTGCAACCTTTTCTCTGTACTGATTGCGATCATCTATATATTTTTGCAAATCTCTGCTTTTCCCACGCTTAATATCTGCTATGCACAGCTGTATCTTTTTTTCTCCTTTTCTGCAATAATCGGAGCAATACAAATGGGATGCTAATTTCATCCCGGATAATACGACCGGGGTAAAAGGGCGCTTGCAGTACTGACAAACATATAATTGATTTGCCCTCATTTCTGCCTTTTTTCTCTTTTTTTGCTCAATATTCTCCTTTCTTCGCTTATTGTAACTGTCTAATCCTATTAACCTACATTTTACACTGCAATATTTTTGCAAGCCCCCCTCAACAACATACTCTTTTCCACAAACAATACACCTGTCCGTGCTTCCGAGGGGGCGTTCTGCCCCATAGTATTTATTAGCTTGCTTTCTTCTATCGTCTATTTTCCTCTGACAGTCAGGGCACCTAAAAGATTTAGGTCCGCCTATAAATGAGCGGCCACAATCTTCACAAATTTTTTCTTGCTTTGTGCGCTCTGCCCTCAATTTTTTGGAGCAATCATCGCAAAAGTATTTATCTGCCAGTCCCCAGAACGGTTTTCCGCAATTCTGGCATATTTTTTCGTGAGTCCTTCTTGGCATTAGTACTTCCTCCTAAAAGATATATAAAACTTCTACATCCTCCATGATGATGTCACCATCGTTGATGTCATATTCTACGCGATCGGAACCGAGAACAACAAATTTTTCCTCCGGAAGGCAGCAAGGATATTCTTTTTTAAATCTTTCAATGGCCTTCTCGATAATCTCAAGATTTTCCTCATCACTGTCCATGTCGTCAAAAAGTATGGCTCTTGCGGACGTTCCGTCCATCTCCTCTGGCTCTGTCTGATATGATGATAAATCGTTCTCAACGTCCCAGTAAAAGGAGTTGCGTGCGATGTCACCGACTTTATAATCTTCATCGGCACAGGTTCTTCTAATTCCAAAACTATCATAGCTGCTATTTTTGATTGCTTCTAAAACTTTTTCGTACATTTTTCTTCCTCCTTTTTAGTAAACTACACACTCTTTAGCTACAACTGCTCTAAGATTTTTAAGCTGAGATACCCATACTTTCTTAGCTGGATTCCATTTTGCATCAAAAATGTATTTGATGTGTTTTTTTACTTCGAAAGTTTCTCCAGAGATTTCTCCGTTCTCAAGATTGATTGTTAAGTCGCGACCGCTAAACATAACATCAACTACTTCTGGCATTTCCTTGGCTAATACTTCTCGTTTAGCTTCTCTCCATGCATCTTTTAAACAAGAGCTAAAGCTCTTTCTAGGGTATCTTTTCTTTGTTTCCCATGCTTTTTTCATAATGCTTGATAAGTTGTATCTTTTAACTGATTTTTTCATTTCCTTGTATCTCCTCTCTTGATTTAATTCAATTATACACGATAGTGACTATTATGTCAAGAGAAAAATACACGAAAATGTATTATTTTTTATACTCTACGATATCGCACACCTGACAGTCCAATTTCTCACACAAATACATAATTGTATCTATATTCACGTTTCTGTCGTGCCGCAACTTATTGACCAGTGCCGGGGAAAGATTAAAAGTTTCCTTATCTAATAAGTTAGAACGCTTTAATCCCCTGCGCTTCAACGTATCCCATAAATTATTATATGAAATACTTCCGTTATATATGTTGCTTCTTTTTCTTGCTCGTGTTTCCATCGAAAAGCCTCCTTTTATTATTGTAAATATATAGTACATTATTTTGAAAGAAATATCAAGAAAAAAATAATATATTTTTGTGTATTTTTTTCTTGACATAATAGACATTATCGTGTATAATATGAGTAAATCAAGAGAGGAGATACAAAGAAATGAAAAAATATAATTTATCAAAAATCATGAAAAGAGCGTGGGAGTTAGTTAAGACAGCAGGTCTTTGCATCTCCGAAGGATTAAAAAAAGCATGGAAGGAAGCAAAGCATATGGGAGAAATCACAAAAGGTTCCGTAAAACAGATTGCATGGGCGAAAGACATTAAAGAAGGCATGATCAAAGCGTTGAATATAAGTTTAAAAAACGAAAAAGAAAGTGGAAGTAATTATTTTGTTTCAATTAGAGAAAAAAATTTAATCGACATCGAAAAAATAAGTGATGCTAAGTGGTTTATTAATCTTTTTATAACTGCTAAAGAAATTTACAAGGCTGAAATTTGCTTCGGAAACTATATGACAAAAGAAAAATTAGCCGATGATTATGCTAGTCTTGTAAGCTCTAAATTGATGGAAACTTTTTAATAAGGAGGAGAAAAAAATGATGAAAGAAGCAGAAAGAGCAAAAAAAGAAATGTTGGATTTTTTGAAGAAAAATGAATCTACAGGAACTGCAAAAGAGGACTTTTGCGAACTCAAAGAGAAAACAGAACAAGCTTTCTTTGTATCACTCGCACTAGATCTGCGAGAAAGACGTGCTAAACTTTGGATGCAAGGAAAACATGACGAAGTAGATTCGTGGGCATTGTCAAAAATTCACGAAGCGTTAGTTTCTGACAGAAAAACCGAAGTAAGAAAGATAACGGACATGGTAGAAAAAAACACTCACGCTGCCCTACGGAAACGATTTCCTGATTTGTATGATTTCCTGTACGCTTGCAATGACGAGGAAACAGAAAATAAACAAAGAGTGCATGAATTACACAAACTAGGATACACGGCAGAAAAATTGTGGGAAATGCCGCATGAGGATGTGGGAGAAGATTATTTACAGATGCTATTAGACATAGAAAAAAGAGGCTGAAAACAGCCTCCTTTTCCATTGACTTAATAGTCAACAAAATAATTTCTACTCACACGCATATACAATATGCGGACGACTATATTATAGCAAAATATTATCACAAAGTCAAGTAAATACCCGCCCGGCGGCGGAACCGCCGGAGAAAGAAGGAAGTATGAAAAAGTATAACGTATACAAAGCCACACGAGAGATTAAAGAAAGAGACATTTCAGAAATAGTACAGGGGTGTACATTTTTTTGCGATGGTGTTTCTGAAGAATTAATAAAATCTTGCAACACACTAGAGGAGGCAAGAGAAGCCTTAGGGAAATATAAGACGGATATTACGCCTTATGATGGCTGTTATCTGGTTACAGAATACTGTGTTCTACCAGAAATCTATGACGAAGACGGCGAGATCGTGGAGTCCGGCGACACCGAAGAAATTACAGAAATGAAAATCAGTGTCGAGGACGAAGAGTGGAACGCTGTAAAAATATTTGACAATCTGAAAGAGGCGGATGACTTTTTACACAATGACGAAAGGGAATTGACACTGGTATATTAATTCAGAACGAAAGCACTTGTTTCGACAGGTGCTTTTTTATTATTTTGAGAAAAAAGAAAAGAAGGAAGAATTGGTTCTTCCCTCTTGTTTGTTGTCCTATTAGTAGACTAATTATTTTAAATTAATAGTTATCTTCTTGTCTGTCCAGAACGAAGCACTATATTCTAAAATTACTTTCTTTGCATCTTTTGGTACTTCGTAATATGCTGTAAAGCTCACGTTCTTTCCTGGAGACAAATTAGTGTTAACAAAATCGCTGTCTCCTATGTACTGCTGTTCGCAAGCTGAATCATCTGCATAGCAATCGCAATCAGATACAGATACATATTTGTCGCCTTTTTCTGCGATATTTTCACAAGTAAAGTCTACAGCTACATATTCACATCCATCTTTTGGAGTAAAGTACTCTCCGGCATCATATCCAAATTCGGCTTTTTTAGCGGTTACTTTTAAACCGTCATTCTCAAAAGATTCGCCAACCTTTACGCTGTCTTTCTCTTTTGTTTCTTCCTTTTTGGCAGTTTCTTTCTTAGCCGCTGTTGTTGCGGCGGTACTCTTTGAAGAATCAGTGGAAGAACTGTCATCGTCACCACCACCCATTGCCATGCCTAAAACAGCCAGAACGATGATAATGATAATCACCCATTTCAACTTGCCACCCTGTTTCTTCTGGCAATGAGGACACACTTTAGCTTTTGCGTCAATTTCTTCTTTGCAGTATTTGCAAACTTTAGTTTTTTCCTTGCTCATAGTTTCTTCTCCTTTTTTATTATTACTATATTAATAATTTAGGTAAAATTATACAGGATATTTATGATTTTAGCAAGCATAAATGTAAATTTTATATCATATAATTAAACAAAAACAGAAAATACTTGATAATAGAGAACGAATGTTCTATAATATAGAGGGAGGGATACTATGGAAGAAAGAAAAAAAGAAGAGATTCTAAAAGAAATTTTTACTCTCTTAGAACCTCTCCCTAAATTAAAATTAATAAAGATTTTAGTTTACGTCAAAGTACTGTTTTACTCCTGAGTAGAAGCTAAAAAATCTATTAATTTGCTGACGGTCAACTTGTTTTCCTCATTAAGTTGACCGTATCTTTTCAAAAGGCTGGCTTCTTGCGTTGCTTTTAAAATGGCAGATTTTTCAGTTTCGCCCTTGTCTTCCTCGTCCCAACCCGTAAGCGTTGCTGGGGCAATGCTTAAAGCGTCAGCAATTTTTTTAATCATTTCGGCATCTACACGCTTGATACTTCCAGCTTCATACTTCTGCACGGTAGCCTCGGTTATTCCTATTTTTCCACCAAGTTCCCTGAGCGTCATTCTTTTCTTTTCCCTGTAAAACCTAATGTTATTTCCAACCTTTGTTGTAAAATCGCTCATTTCTTAATTCACCTCCTTCCATATATATACTATCATATTATGAAAGAAAATCAATACAAAAATAAAAAAAACTTTCACAACATGCTTGACAACTTTCACAATATGATATATAATCTATCATGTAAGGAAAAACAAAGCACCGAAAACCGAAAGGAGGCGCAAGATGAATCTTTCCAAGTTAAGAGGAATGATTGCGGAAAAAGGACAGACCTATAAAGGATGTGCTGCCGCAATTCATGTTAGTCCACAGACATTTACAAAAAAAATGCGTGGCGCGACAATATTCGACATTGAAGAGGCTAACAATTTAGGTGATTTTCTTGAAATGACAGGAAAGGAAAAAATAGATATTTTTTTATCCTAAAACTATCATGATAAGAAAGTGATTTATCATAATAAGAAAGAAGGTGACTAGATGAAAAATATTCAAATCTTCGAAAACAATGAGTTCGGTTCAATTCGGACACAGATAATTAATGATGAACCGTACTTCTGCTTAGCGGATGTTTGCCACGCATTGGACCTTGAGCAACCTAGCAGAGTCAAATCAAGGTTAAAACCCGATGGGGTTACTACTAGTATGGTCATCGACAGCGTAGGCAGGAGACAAAACGCAAACTTTGTGAACGAACTTAATCTTTACAAAGTAATCTTCCAGAGCCGCAAAGAAAGTGCAGAACACTTTACTGACTGGGTAGCCGGAGAAGTTCTCCCGTCTATTAGAAAGACAGGTGGTTATCAGAAGCCTGCAACAATAGCGGAGCAGATAGGTTTACTCGCCACAGGCTACGGAGACCACGAAGACCGTATAAAAAACCTTGAGAGTAATATGGTGATTGACTACGGTCAACAGCAAACACTGCGACAGCACGTCAATAAAGCTGTTTTAAATGCATTAGGCGGCAAGGACACAGAGGCATATGCATATATCAGCAAAGTTGTATTCGCAGAGTGTAACAGGGACTTACAAGACCGGTTTAAAGTTAACAGCCGAAACAATATCCCTCGCAAACGGTATGAGGAAGCTATTGACTATGTAGACAACTGGGAGCCAAAAACAAACACAAAGTTGAGGATTGACGAGTATAACCGTCAACAGAGATTTGAGGTATAGGAGGAAAAAATGAAGGCTATGTACAATTTACTGACGATCGTGTCAGTAGCGTTGATTATCTGGATCTCGTCCAGCTGGGCTGGCGTAATGACACATACCGCCGGAAAAGATTATAGCAATTATAATTTCTTCGTGATGTTAGGGGGTGAATAAAAAAATGAATGAGCCTCCAAGAAAAGAGTATGTTATTAGATTACTCTACACCCTTTTAGGACGACAGCAGGGTGTAGAGTATGACAAAGTATTCTACACCGATAAAGACGATGTAGAGCATGAGGTAAAAAAGGAAGAGCCCTACCATTAAGCTCTTACGATAAATCATACAAGTAAATCATACAAAAGACTTGGCAATTTGTCAAGATAGGAGGTAGACGTATGGCAATAATGAGAATAAATAAAACGACAGACTACACCGTTATGTCGAATTATCATTTTAGAGAAAAGGGTATGTCTTTAAAAGCAAAAGGCTTACTGAGTCTTATGCTTAGTTTGCCAGAAGACTGGGACTTTACAGTCAAAGGCCTGGCAAACCTAAATAAAGACGGCGTAGACGGCGTAAGAGCCGCATTAGAAGAGTTAAAAACATTCGGATACCTGAGAGTGACTCGTGAGAGAAACGAAAAAGGACAGGTAAGCGGTACAGTTTACGACATTTACGAAAAGCCAACACAGGAAAAACCTGTATTGGAAGAACCTAAAGAGGAAAAGCCTATATTGGAAAAACCAACACAGGAAAAACCCATACAGGAAAATCCAACGCAATTAAATACTAAAGGAATAAAATACTTAAATAATAAAATACTTAAGGAATCAAGTACTAAAGGAATAAAAGAGAGTGTGCGCACGAAGGAGCCAGAACAGTATTTCGAGGACGAAGAACTTAACTGCAAGTTTTTGGAATTCCTTGCCATGCGTAAAAAAATCAGAAAGCCAGTAAGGACAGACAGAGCTTTGAAAGCTTTACTCAAAAAATTACACGAGCTGTCCGGCGGAGATTTGGGAATGATGAAAAAAATCATAGACCAGTCATTGGACAAGGAGTGGTTAGGATTCTTTGAGCTGAAAACAGGTAACGACAGCACGAAGAACATTAACGACCGACTGTACGGAGATATACAGCACTGGGCAGCACAGAAAGAACAGGAGGGAGGCGGAATGTATGACGATTTCGGAGTTTTCTAAAATTGTAGCCGCATTAAAGACCGTTTACACGGCTCCGGGATTTGTTCCCAACGAACAGGCGTTAGACATGTGGTACCGCTTAGTAGGTAAGAACAACGACTATCAGACGATAAGCGTGGCGGCACAGATGTACATGACAACCGGCAAGTTTCCACCGACACCAGCAGATATTTTGGAGTGTGCCAGCAAGCTCAAGGCAGAAAGCAGCTACCTGAGCGAGCAGGAAGCGTGGGCAACAGTGGCAAAGGCGTGTACAAATGGCGAGTGGATAGAAGGCGGCTACAGCTACCAGAAAAACTTTGACAGACTCCCGAAGATTTTGCAGAAGGCGGTAGGAACGCCGGAAACGCTCCGTAATTGGAGTCAAGTTGATATGGCGACCATGCAGACAGTCGTGCAGTCAAACTTTCTCAGAAGCTACAGAGCGTCGCTAGAAGCACAAAAGGAGATAGACAAGTACCCGCCGAAGCTCCAAGAGATGATACGGGCGGCGGGGGCGATAGAGCGAAAAGAAACAGTGCCGGAACTACCCACACTGGGAGAAATAGTTGGGCGGTTAGAGCAGGATAATAAAAATTATCCCCCGGAACAATGTAGTGGAGCGTTGGGGGATTGGATAGCAGAAAAGAAGGAGAGATTGGGTTATGAATAACACAATGATTAGCGTAAACGGCTTTGCGAAAAGAGAGTATGAGGACGTCTTAGAGAAAAAAGGTGTGATTCCTGCAAGTGTTGTAATCACAGTCGAGGACAAGGCGATTGCAAGAGCTATTTTAGAGCTATTTAAAGACAAGGTACAAAAAACAGGCGTTTTGCGGATGAAAGAAATTGAAGCTTTTGCCCGCGGCTACAACGAATTGAGCAAAAGCATTGAAACGGCATGGGGAGAAGAAAGCGAGGAGAAATATGGCGGAGCGGTACGTTGACCCAGTCAGGGAATACCTAAAAAGACAGCACCTTGAGGCGGAATATGAGTGTAGAACAGCACACAAAGCAATCAAACGAGGCGCGGCGAGCTACAACGAATACGAGAGATATGAGGAGGAATTAGAGCAATGACACTATACGAGATTGACAGCACAATTATGGATTGTGTAGACGAGGAGACAGGAGAAATTATTGACCTCGAAAAACTTGAGGCTCTCAACATCGAGAGAGACAAAAAAGTGGAGGGAATCGCGCTGGCGGTAAAGAATTATGCCGCAGAAGCAAAGGCAATCAAAGAGGAGGAAGAAAAGCTTGCGAAACGCCGCAGAAGTTGCGAGAACGCCGCACAGAGGTGTAAAGACTATCTGTCCCATGCTCTTGACGGAGAAAAGCTCAAAACGGCAAGAGTAAGCGTATTCTACAAGAGCAACGAGTCTGTGACTATTGACGATTTAGGCAGTCTGTCAGAGGAATACATCAGGATTCCAGAGCCACAGGCGGACAAGACAGCGATTAAGAAGGCGATTAAAGCCGGGAAAGAGGTTGCAGGGGCACATCTTGAGACCTCAAAGAGTGTGATCGTGAGGTAAGAAAAATGGGAGATGTTTACACAAAGTTACAAAAAATTCAAGCAGAATTAAAGGTGCCCAAGAGTAAATACAGTGATTATGGCGGCTATAGTTACAGGAGCTTAGAGGACATCTACGAGGCAGTAAAGCCTTTATTGGATAGGGAAGGCTTAATATTAGCCGTAAACGACGAAGTTATTATGCTGGGCAACCGATTTTACATAAAGGCGACAGCAATTTTAAAAGACATAGAAAGTGAGGGCAGTTTTTGCACTACAGCATACGCCAGAGAAGAAGAAAGCAAAAAAAAGATGGATGCAGCACAAGTTACCGGCTCAGCATCGAGCTATGCGAGAAAATACGCCTTAAATAGCTTGTTTCTTCTGGACGACTCGAAAGACGCGGATACAGACGAATATAAACGCAACGAGGTTATCACAGAGAAAGAGGCAAAACGGCTCTATGATCTGATGCAAAAAAAAGGAATGACGGAAGCCCAGATCAAAGAATGGGCAAGTCAAAGAGGTTTAAAATCATTGTATCAGACGACACAACAACAATATGCCGAAGCCATGAAGGAATTAGGACTGAAATAGCATGGACTTAACTGGAAAAATAAAAAACTTAGCAGTGGATTATTTTAGCAAAAAGATAACAGTTACTCTGGAGATCAACGAGGCGGAGCGGTTTATAAAAGGCGTGGACGAACTGAAAAAGCTGGAAAAGTTGTCCATAATAATTAAACCGTTCCGCAAGAAAAGAAGCCTGTCGGCAAACGCCTATTTCCACGTCCTGGTCACCAAAATAGCGGAGAAAGTCGGCACGAGCAAGGCGGAAGCCAAAAATTTGATGATAGGCAGATATGGACAGCCGGAGCTGATAAAAGGGGACATAGCAGTTTTAAAAACCAATGTCCCAACCGACATCATGTACAAAAAAGAGGACGTTCACACAGTTGCGATAGGACGGCGGCTAGAAAAAGGCAAAGAGGTAGTGTTTTACAGGCTCATGAGGGGCTCACACACCTACGACAGCCGGGAAATGAGTGAGCTAATCAAAGGAACGATACAGGAAGCAGAAGACTTAGGAATTGAAACGCTAACACCAAGAGAACTGGAACAAATGCTAGGAAAATGGAAGCCAAGAAAGGAAGAAGAGAAATGAATAGCGTACTACAAACAAAAAAAGAGTGCTTCTTCTGCAAAATGACTAGAAATCTGCATAGGCATCACGTCTTGTATGGCAGTAGCAACAGAAAACAAGCCGAAAAGTATGGTTTTACAGTTTATTTGTGCCTGAACCACCATACCAACGGCGGCGAGGCAGTACATCGCAACCCCAACGGACCACTAGACAGGTATCTCAAGGAGCTAGCGCAGAAGTACTGGGAAGAGAACAACGGAACGAGGGAAGAATTTATCAAAACATTTGGGAGGAATTACCTGTGAACAAATTTAGAAATAAAAAGATTTTTACGACAGCCGGAAAGTTTGACAGCAAGAGAGAAATGCATCGCTATTTAGAGCTTGCGGCAATGCAAGAAGCGGGAGAAATTACAGGATTAGAGCGACAGGCTAGATACATCCTTGTGGGCAGCCAGAAACGAGAGGATGGCACCAAAGAACGCCCTGTATCCTATACAGCAGATTTCCGCTACACAGACAAGGAAGGGAAGATTGTTGTCGAGGACGTAAAATCCCCGCGCACAAGAAAAAATCCGGAATATATCATCAAGAGAAAACTGATGCTTGAACGGTATGGTATCACGATCAGGGAGGTGGCGTAATGGGAAAAACAGGAGACTTAGAAGCAAGAAAAGCGGCGGAGACACTCAAAAAATATTGCAACCAGCATGAATATTGCGAAAACTGTATTTTTGCAGAAGAATATGTATGCAGTTTGCTAAACATTGTACCATGCAGATGGAAAAGCTGGACACCCTCCAAGGGTTAAGGATAGATACATATTACACGCAACACGTTAACGGTTCCATGTGGAGCTATATGCCATTGATTCCTCCGGATTTATTCCGGAGGGGAAAGGAAAGAAAATAGATGGAGAGATTAACAAGGGTTTTGACTAAAACAGTTGTTTATACAAAAGGAAAATATGATGATACAACTTCAGCAGAAATGACAACAGAGGACGTGAGAACTGTACTAAAAAAGCTTGCCGAATATGAAGATATCGGTACTCCTACGGAATTAAAACAGCTTAAAGAAAACGGAGGGTTCACAGGTCTTGAACTTGCCGAAATCGCCGCAGCGTTAAAAGAATTACAAGCTTATAGGGAGCGAGGATTAATGGATGCTTCCGATGAAGAAGCACGAAAGTCTGAGGATGAAGAAGCACGAAAGTCTGAGGAAATACTTAGGAAATATTGTGAATCTCATCAAACTTGCGAAGGCTGCGTTTTTTACAAAGAATGGTCAGGATGTGGTCTTACCGTGTGAGTGGACACTTAAACAGCAAGAGTAGAAAAGCTTTGTAAGCAGGGTACGAATCAGGAGGAGTAAAAATGCCATACGGGCTAAAAGATGAAGACTTTGATAAAATACAAAACAAAGTAGCGAAAAAATTATATGAAATACCAAGCCTTGACCGAGCTACATTCTTGGTGGAATGTACAGAGCAGGAGCTAAGGGAAGCAATGACCGAACTGCGTAAAATACCCAAATCGAGGGGGAAAATTGAAGCCGTAGAAAGGGAGCTGAGAAACAGAGGATACAAAAACAAAAAAACAAAGCTTTTCCCAAGCGACTTGGCGGAAAAGAGATTTGCGAGGGAGTGGACGAAAGCGTGCGGAAGAATAAGGGGGAATAGATAAATTGAAACGTGCAAGAAAGGAGTGGTTTTATGGACTCGAAGAGAACCTTACTTGATATATTTCATGTATCCGAATCATATAAGCTTCCAGATGCAATTATGGATGCATTACTGTCTGATAATGCAGAAAGTATCATAAGGCTAGTGAAAAAAAGTACGCACGATGACATCCGGGATATATTCCAGCAAGAGCAGGGAGACAGAAAAACTTTAAAACAGGATTTTACACCGGATTGCATCTGCGCCATGGTCGCAAAAATGATGAAGCCGGGCAGTGTACTGGATATGTGCTCTGGAACGGGAGCATTAAGCAAGGCAGCCGCAAAAGAGCATGGCATAAAAATATGCGAACAGGAATTTAGTGAGCGTACGATTCCGTTTGCTCTACTGGATGCCTGCATTAATGGCCTGGAAGGAAGTATTAGCCGGGCGGATTGTTTACGGGGAAATATAATGGAAACATATCATTTGAAAAAAAATAATGATATAAGTATCCCAAAACAAGTAGAACCGGAAGAAATGGGATGCTTTGATAATGTAATTATGAATCCACCATACTCTATGAAATTCCCAGAAGCGGACGAGATGCCAATCATGGGACATAAAATTCCGAAAAGCAAAGCCGATTACGGATTTATACTACGCGGCGTACAACATTTAAAAGATGGTGGACGACTGATTGCGATACTTCCGCATGGTGTCCTTTTTCGAGGAGCGGCAGAAGGAAAAATTAGAGAATGGCTTGTTAAAGAGCACTGGCTTAGTGCTGTAATTGGATTACCGGATAAGTTATTTTTAAATACAGCAATCACAGTATTTTTACTAATTTTAGAAAAAAATTCTCCAGATATTCTTTTTATTGATGCATCAAGACGATTTGAAAAGAAACCAACACAAAACGACATGTCGCAGGAGCAGATAAGAGATGTCGTCGGTGCCTTTTTTGCACGTAAAGATGCAGAAAAATATGCTCACGTAGCTTCTTATCAGGAAATAAAATACAATGATTACAATCTAAATATTCCAAGATATGTAGATACGTTTGAACCAGAGCCTCTACCAGACATGGAAGCGCTTCTTAAAGAACTGCAAAAAATTGAAAATGAGGAGAGGAAAACTAGAAAAGAACTGTACAAAATGCTGGGGGAACTGGTAGGTAGCAAGGAGGATATGAACGTTATGAAAGAACATAGAAAATTGCTGAAGCCGCAGAATACAAGAAATACTTTCAGGCAAATGACATTGGAGGATTATGGAAATGCAATGTAAAAAAGTTAATATTTTTGAGATATGCAAAGTAGAACGTGCGGTGGCTGGAAAAATATATGCGGCAGGGAGCTGCTATGTAAAATTAAGTGCCGTGGATGAGTCTGTAGGCCAATTAAAAAATGACAATACACTGGATACAAGATACGCAGCGTTTGAGCCAAACGAAGGAATTTGCGCGGATTACTTGCACATTGCTATCTGCAATAAGTTCCCTGAGTTTTTGCGGAAATACCGGACAACAATTAATTTACAATTTGAAACATTAAAACATTTCGTACTTGACTGGCACGAAAAGGAGGAAGAACAGAGGTATGTTGTAAATGCAGTCAAGGCGGTGGATAATGAAATAGAACTTACTGAAATGCAGATAGAAAAAGAGAAAGAGATGAAGAAATGGTATCTTGCAAAGATGATGGCGCAACAAAACCAGACACCTACGTGAGCATATCGGAAAAATTCATGCAGGGCGAAATAAGCGAGGACGAATTTGTGGAGCAGTATAACCGATTGATTGAGCAGGAGGCTGAAAAACACTGGGAACCGGTCGAACCGCATGAGCATATTTAAGAGGAGAGAAAATGAAGTTTATTGATTTGTTTGCCGGAATCGGAGGGTTCCGCAGAGGCATGGAATTAGCGGGGCATGAATGCGTCGGGTTTTGCGAATTTGATAAATTTGCAACCGCAAGTTACACATCAATGCACCTGCTTACATTAGAGCAAAGAGAACGTTTAAATAAAATGCCGTTGAAACAGCGACAAAAAGAAATACTAAAGGAGGAATACAGAAATGGAGAGTGGTACGCAAATGACATTAGAAGAGTATATGCCGGAGACATTCCAAGAGCAGATTGCTGGTGTTTCGGATTCCCGTGCCAAGACATCTCAGTTGCAGGAAAACAGCTTGGATTTCAAGGGAACCGTTCAAGCTTGTTTTTTAGAGTTATGTACCTTATCGGACAACTCGAAGAAGAAAATAGACCCACTTACCTTTTCGTTGAGAACGTTAAGAATTTGCTTAGTGTTAATGGAGGATGGGATTTCGCCAGACTGCTCATTGAAATGGAGCAGAGGGGGTATGATGCAGAATGGCAGGTGCTCAACTCCAAAGATTTTGGAGTGCCACAGAACAGAGAAAGGTGCTTCATTATCGGACATCTTAGAGGGAGAAGTACCGCAAAAGTATTTCCTGTCGAAAGAACAGACGGAGAAAATAGTATTCAAATAATTGGTCACAAAGACGGATACAGAAAAAATACGCAGGTATTTGCACCTGATGGAATTACAGAAACTCTTGATACTGGTCAAGGTGGTGGGCGAGGGCATCATGTAGCATTGCCGTGTTTTATAGATTTGTGCAATAGTGGAACAGAAACAACTAGCGTTGCCAGATGCTTGCAAGCGAGATACCAAAAAGGATGCGGAACGTATAAAGCGCAAAATAGTGGTATTGCAATTCCAGTTTTAACACCTGACCGAGCAGAAAAGCGTCAGAATGGACGGAGATTCAAAGAAGATGGTGAGCCGATGTTTACACTTACTGGACAGGATAGACACGGAGTGGCGATTGAACCGATTGGAGTTATTGATTCGCAGGGAATAAAAGTAGCCGAAGCAACAAAGCAAGGCTATTCCGAGTGTAGAGTAGGCATTGATAACGTGAATTTATCAGTTCCAGGAAGTAAAACAAGAAGAGGACGAGTTGGACGTGATGTTGCAAATACATTAGATACCAGTTGCAATCAAGGGATTTTTGTGCAAGTTTCAGAAGAGTTGACCATATATGCTGTCTGGTATGAAAAATACCAGTGCTACATAGCAATCAGAAAGCTGACACCGAAAGAATGCTTTAGGCTGCAAGGTTGGACAGATGACTATTTTGAAAAAGCAGAGTTTGTTAATTCTGATAGTCAATTATATAAACAAGCAGGAAACGGCGTAACTGTAAATGTAATAAGAGCTATTGCAGAAAAATTAGGCGAAAGAGATGGATACACGAAATCACGAACATTGCAAAGGCAAAACGGCGCATGAGTATATTTAGGAGGGGAGAAAAATGATATTTGTAGACGTAGAAAATAAATTAAAATACGACACAGACAGGATGGAATTGATTTCCGACAAGGTCAAAATGAAACTTGGAAGACCTTTTGGCGTCTTGGTAAACGCTGAAATATACAGAAGTAAAAAAGGCAGATGGTTGGGCGTGGCGAAATGGATGGATGGAGACGAAGAAGGCAGGGTACTAGAAGAAAACGAGGTGCAACAATTTTTACTAAAGTATGATGTGGGAGCTTACGAAAAAATTTTTGAAAAATTGGAGGAGGCATAAGATGTTAACTGTTAAAGAAATAAAAGCTCAAAATAAAGCCGGATATTTTAAGGCGGAAATGAGAGGAAAAAGATACAAAGATTACAAGGGAGACATATATATTGTAGCGGATGTTGCAGTAGATGCCGAAAACCTTAGAATAACGGTAATATACAAAGATTTTGTCACGTTAGGCCCTACTTGGAGCAGCTATTTAGAAGATTTCTTAAGGTTTAATGAGCCTTTAGAAAATCACAAAGAGGAAACAGAAAATGAGTAACCCGAAACACGATTGGTATGGGCACGCAGTCAAACAAGTAAAAAAATACCCAGACAAGTTAATTGCAGAAAATACAGCTCAGTCAGCCCTATGGATGTACGCTATTAACAAGGCGATAAAGCAGACAGAGGGGATGGACAACGGCGAGGACAGAATGAAAGCTGTACAGTTGGTATATTTTGAGGATAGATACACGATAGCGGGGGCGGCGGATAAGCTCGGATATGCAGAAATGACCATACGCAGATGGCTTAGTGCTTTCGCCAATTTAGCCGGGAAATACGCAGGTTATTAGAGAGAGGGAATTATCTCCCTCTCCTTTTTTATGTTTGTCTAACACGGCTTAAAAAATGCCGTACAATACACTTGTACGGACGAGTACTGGTAACTTTTTGTGAGACATAACCTCCTCTATCTTGTGGTAAAAGAATCAGCTCTCATCCCGCGTAAAAGAGAGCGCGTAAGACACCTATCCCACGGTGCCTTGCGTCCCATACAGGTTGCGGGTCTGCAAGTGTTTAGGGACCAGCCGCTTATTAGTCTTACCCCGGCGGCTGTTAAGGTGCAATTCCTTATACTTGTATTTAGTTGCGCTATGCAACTGGTATAAACGATTTTTTTCATATTTTCTTTCCTTTCATATAGCCCCGTAAACAATCCATTACGGGGTTATGGTTGTATTTAGGAGGTGACCCCAAAATGGGATAAGTAAATACCAGGAGTGGCTGACCCAAGAAGGGTTACTTAAGCTAGAGGGATGGGCGCGAGATGGATGCACAGACAAAGAGATCGCGGCAAACATCGGCATCAACCCAGATACCTTGTATACATGGAAGAAAAAATTTCCAATTTTAGCCGATACCTTAAAAAAGGGAAAAGATGTTGTGGACAGGCAAGTAGAAAAAAGCCTGTTACAACGGGCACTAGGGTACAGCTATGAGGAGACGAGCGAAAAGTACGAAGGCGGAGTAATGACGGAGCGAAAAGTAACAAAGAAGCACGTTGCGCCAGATACGACAGCACAAATATTCTGGCTAAAGAACAGAAAACCAGAACAATGGCGTGATAAGCCACAGTCAGAGAGTGCAAGTGATAAAGCACTGGCGAAAGCTATTGAAATCCTTGGGGGTGTCGATAGTGCCATTGACTAGCAAACAGGCAGAATACCTGCAAGGCTGTAACCGCCGTTGGAACGTAAAGACCGGGGCGACAGGCTCCGGGAAATCCTTTGTTGACTACGCAGTCGTAATTCCTCAACGCCTGACACATCTAAAAGGACTGGGGATTGCTGTGATGCTGGGAAACACCAGAGGCACGTTACAGCGAAACATACTTGACCCTATGAGAGAGATATGGGGTGAGGAGTTAGTTGGCGAAATACGCAGTGACAACACAGTACAGCTATTTGGCAAAAAAGTATATGCATTAGGTGCCGATAACAAGAAGCACGTTGCAAGGATACAGGGAGCGACAATTGAGTATGCTTATGGCGACGAGGTGACGACGTGGAATCAAGAAGTGTTTGAGATGTTAAAATCTCGTCTCAGAACGTCACACAGTCACTTTGACGGTACGTGCAACCCGGCGGGGCCAAAGCACTGGTTTAAAGGATTTATAGATTCCGATGCCGATATATTCCAACAGGCGTACAACATACATGATGGCTGCCTGCCTCCGGCGGTAGTGGACGAGTTGATAAAAGAGTACTCAGGGACGCACAGGTACCAACGCTACATACTGGGCAAATGGGCAGTGGCAGAAGGGCCTGTGTACGATATGTTTTCAGAGCAAAGGCACGTCTGTAAGGCAAAGACCAGCGGAGAGATAATTGTGAGCAGTGATTTTGGTATGCAGAACCCTACCGTCTTCTTGATCTGGCAGAAAAGAGTAGATACCGGCAACTGGCACTGCATAAAAGAGTACTACTATTCAGGCAGGGAGAACAACCGCATGAAGACAGTCAGTGCGCTAGTAAAAGGACTAGAGGACACGCTAAGCGGGCAGAAAGATGATTTAGTGATCGTTGACCCATCCGCCACCGCTCTCATCGTGGAGTTACGTAGCAAAGGGCATAAAGTCAAAAAAGCAGATAACACTGTTAACGATGGGATAGCAGACGTTGAGACGATGTTGACACAAGACAAATTATCGTTTGACCCGTCTTGCACACACACGATCGAGGAGTTTGGTATCTACGCATGGGACCCAGCGGCGGCCGACAAAGGCAGGGATGTAGTTATAAAACAGTCAGACCACGCAATGGACGCTATCAGGTATTTTGTAAAAACAAAAAAACTCGTCAAGCGCAGTCAATCAAGACAATACAAATCAATTCTAGGGTGATAACAATGTATCTATCATATCAAGATTTTGTTGCCGCAAAAGACAAAGGGCAATTTATAAATCAGTTTATAAAATTCCATGAGAGCACAGGGGCATATAAAGAGGCGTTAAAAGCGGACAAGTATGACGCACAGGAAAATGAGACTATTTTACAGTTCCAGCGCATCTATTACACTCTATTAGGTCAAAAAAAGATAGATAATTTTTCGTCTAACGCACAGATATGCTCTAATTTCTTTCACAAATTAAATACACAACGCTGTTCGTACAGCCTAGGAAACGGCGTCTTTTTTAACGATATGAGCATTAAAAAAGACAAGCTAGGCAAACAATTCGACAGACGGATTAAGGAGGCGGCTTACAACGCATTGATTCACGGTCAATCTTTCCTTTTTTGGAATGTGGACCACGTGCATGAATTTCCCCTCACACAGTTCGCCCCGATGTGGGATGAGGACACAGGGGCATTGATGGCAGGCATAAGATTCTGGCAACTGGACGAACAGAAGCCGTTTAAGGTTGTGCTATACGAAATAGATGGCTATACAACCTACAGCGCAGAAAGCAAATTTGGAGAATTAAAAGAGACCGCTCCCAAACGGGCGTATAGGCAGAGGATTGAGGTTGCGAACAATCTGGAGCCCGAAATTATCGGAGAAGAAAATTATAGTAGTCTCCCTATCGTGCCGATGTTTGGGAATAAACGACATATAAGCACTCTGAGAGGGATGCAGTCAAAGATTGATGCATATGACGCAGTACAAAGTGGTTTTGCCAATGATCTAGACGACTGTGCACAGATGTATTGGCTCATTTCTAACGCCGACGGCATGACGGATGACGAGCTGGCGGAATTTAGAGACCGGCTTAAATTTCAGCACATCGCAAAGGCTGAGGAAGGGCAGGTACAGGCATACACGCAAGAGCCACCATATACCGCCAGAAAAGAGTTTCTCACGCAGATGCGGTCAGAAATTTATGAGGACTTCGGGGCGTTGGATGTACACGCCATAGCCGCCGGAGCAACAAATGACCATATAGACGCGGCATACCAGCCGCTAGACGACAATGCAGATGATTTTGAGTACTTCGTAGGCGATGCGATCGAGAAGATTCTGGAGCTTGCAGGGATTGATGACGAACCACAATTTAAGCGAAACAGAATCAGCAACGAGAAGGAACGAACAGACATGATTCTTGAGGCGGCTAATTATCTGGACGAAGAAACCATCCTCAAAAAATTACCGTTTGTTGCACCGGAGGAAGTGCCGGACATTTTGGCAAAGCTGGACGAAGAATCGTATAACCGCTACACAGAGCCACCTGAACCAGATGCGCCGGAAGGGGATGAATAAACATGTATCCATCCGACAAGTGGACAGAACAGGAACTGCAAAAACTAGAAAAACGGTTAGCAGGTGTATATAAGCAGGCTGAAAAAGAGCTTGACGGCAAAGCGAGAAACTATTTTAAACAGTTTTCCAGGCGATACGCCAAAGAATATGCGGCATACCAGGCAGGGAAGTACACCAAAAAAGAATTTGAAGCATGGTTGATAAATCAATATGGCAGAGGGCAGAGGTGGGAGGCACTCCGCGAGGACATGGCTCGAAGGCTGACAGAGTCAAATGAGATTGCCGCGACATACATCAACGAGAAGACCCCACTTGTCATTGCCCTCAACCATAACTTTGAAGCATACATGATTAAATCTCTTATGCCTGACAACCAGATAAAAGAGATTGGAGATATTGCATTTAATTTGGTTGACGAGCACACAGTTAAACGGCTGACGGTCAAAAAGCAGAAGATTCTTCCACCGCGTAGGGTACTAAAAAGCAAGGATGTGCACTGGAACAAGAAGAAATTGCAAAATGCACTACTGCAAGGAATTTTACAGGGTGACAGCATAAAAAAGCTCGCAGGGCGATTCCAAGACGTTACAGGCATGAATCATACTGCCGCAATTAGAAACGCCCGCACAGCGTTTACAGGAGCGCAGAACGGGGGCAGGCAGGCAGCATACGAGGAGGCCTACCAGATGGGAATTGATGTAGTGAAACACTGGACAGCAACAAAGGACTTGAAGACACGAGACAGCCACAGAGCATTAGATGGTGAAGAAGTACCGTTTAACATGGCGTACTCAAACGGTCTTATGTATCCGGGAGACCCAAGTGGAATCCCGGCGGAAGTTTATAACTGTCGATGCACGCAACGAACTGCACTTCCTACCGAACTGGCACAACCGCGAATGATACGCGTCAGAAACCCAGAGACAGGCAGAAACGAGGTTATAGAAGATATGACCTACTACGAATGGTTAGCAACGCAAAGGGGGCGAATATGATGTCAGATATTGATGTTGTAAGCCATGTAGATGAGGTAATTTTAAAAACCACTATGGCACTTGCAAGGGCGTTAGAACAGGCAGGAGCCGCCGCAGAAGGGCACGCAAAAGACCTTTGCCCGGTCGATACAGGCACGTTGAGAAACAGCATTACACACCAGACCGACCTAGAGAATCTCACAGAGATAATAGGCAGTAACGAAGAATATGCCGCCTACGTAGAATTAGGAACTGGCATGTACTACAAGGGCGGGCGGAAGACTCCATGGACTTATCAGGATGATAAAGGACAATGGCATATCACAAACGGTCAGAGGGCACAACCGTATTTAAAACCGGCGGCGGTAAATTACGCAAAAGAATACACAGCAATCATTGCAGACGAATTAAAAGGAGCGATGGAATGATAGAAAGGGTGAGAAAATGGCACAGAAAAAAATTATTGACGTATCGGTATACAACGGCACAATCGACTGGAAGAAAGTAAAGAAATACGGTTGTGATGGTGCGATCATTAAGATTATCCGCAAGGATTTAGGCAAAGATAAGAAGTTTGAGGCAAACTACAAAAAGTGTGAGGAGTTAGGCATTCCATGGGGCGTGTATAACTACACATACGCAACTACAGTGGCGAAAGCTAAGTCAGACATGAAACTTGTATGCGACATCCTAGACAAAATTAGTAAGAAACATTTTAAATACGGCGTTTGGTTTGACATCGAAGACAAAGTACAAGCTAAGCTGACAAAGGGCATGATTGCATCAATCATCAACGCGGCACAGACTGTCGTTGAGTCAAGAGGCTATAAATTTGGCGTTTACACTGGGATGTCGTATTTTTCGGAGCACATTGATAAAAACAAAGTTAACTGTAAAAACTGGTGGATCGCACGTTATTACAAAGGCTATAACCGCATGGCATTTAAAGCGACACCGAACAAATCTTATAAGCCTGCAAACGTGCCTGACCTTATGGCGTGGCAGTATACCAGCTCTGGCGTATTTCCGACCAAGGTTTCAACCGGCAACGGCGGCAAGTTTGATTTAAATATTTTGTATCACGACTTCCCAGCGGTGGAGCAGAAGGAAGAAACAACGAAAGAGGTTAAATACACTGGGAAATTCCCTAAATTGCCGTCACGCGGCTACTATACGTTTTTAGACGGTATTACAGTATTAAAAGGCGCAAAAAGGGAAATTGAAAAATTGCAGAAGTTTTTAAACTGGGCTATCGGCTCGAAATTAGATACTGACGGCAAATACGGCGAAAAGACGGAAGACGCGGTTAGCATTTTTCAGTCGAAATGTAAATTAAAAATTGACGGCAAATTTGGGGCGAAATCCCTTAAAGCCGCAAAAACGTTTAGAAAGTAATCGCGAAGTACTGCGATTTACATATAAAGTCATTTAGGGAAAGAAATCCCTCAAAGAAAAGGAGTAATCAAATGGCACTAACAAGAGCTTTTTTAAAGAGCATGACACTTACAGATGAACAGGTTTCCGCGATTATCGAGGAGCACTCTGCAACCGTTACAGGTTTAAAAGGCGAGATCGCTAAATACAAAGAGGATGCAGAGAAAGTCCCAGACCTCCAGAAGAAATTGAAGGACTATGAAAAGGACGACTGGAAAGGCAAGTATGAGAAAGAACACGCAGGTTTTGAGAGTTACAAAGCCGAACAGGACAAGAAAGCGTCCTACAGCGCGAAAGAAGCCGCGTATAAGAAGATGCTTGAGGAGTCCGGCGTGTCCAGTAAAGTAATTAACCTTGCATTAAAAGCATCAAAAGAGACTATTGATAATTTAAAAATCGGAACTGACGGCAAATTTGAGAATGCAGCAGAAGTAGAAAAAGGCATCAAAGAAGCGTATGCCGATTATATTACAACTGAAAAAACTCAGGGCGCTAATGTATCAAATCCACCGGGAGGAGAACCGGGGAAAATGACCAAGAAAGAAATCATGGAAATTAAAGATGCAGGCGAACGTCAGAAAGCGATTGCGGAAAATCACGAACTTTTTGGATTTTGAAAGGAGTAAACAATGCCAGGAGTAACTACTAGCACTGTATTAAATACAGATAGCACCCTCAAAGCGAGAGAAATTGATTTTGTAACAAGATTTGAAAAAAACTGGGATGCATTAAGAACCATCTTGGGAATCGTTAGACCTATTAGAAAAGAGCCGGGCACTAGCTTAGTAACCTACGAAGCGCAGATGAAAGATGAAGCTTTACAGGGCGGCGCAAGTGTGGGCGAGGGAGAGGCAATCCCTTTTACGCAGTTTAAAGTTGTGGAAAGTAAGAGAGAAGATATTGTCGTAGAAAAATACGCTAAATCTTTAACTCTTGAGTCTGTGGCAAAATGGGGCGCAACCGTTGCGATTGAAAAAACAGATGATGCCTTTATGGTTGAGCTGCAGAACAAGGTTTTAAAGGATTTTTACACATTTTTAAAAACCGGAACATTAAAAGGAACACAGAAGAAATGGCAGAAAGCACTTGCAATCGCAAAAGGTGCTGTACTTAATAAATTCGCAGGAATGAACAGAAATGTAACCGAAGTCGTAGGATTTGCAAACGTAATGGATTTTTACGACTGGTTAGGTGATAAAGAGATTACTGTGCAGACAATGTTTGGTTTACAGTATATCAAAAATTTCTTCGGTTTCTCCACACTGTTCCTCCTTCCTGACGACTACATCCCGGCAAAAACTGTTATTGCAACACCTGTAGAAAATATCGACTTGTATTATATTGATCCCGGCGACAGTGATTTTAAAAAGCTTGGACTTGACTACACGACATCTGGCGAAACAAATCTGATTGGATTCCACGCAGGCGGCAACTATACAAACGCCACAGGCGAAACATACGCCATTATGGGGATGAAACTGTGGGCAGAATACCTTGATGGTATTTGCGTAGTTACCGTTGGAACCACAGAAACTATCCCAGAGGTATCAAGTTTAAGTGGAAAATAAAAGGGGCTGATTGAGTGCTTTATGAAATCATGAATCACATTCACAATTTCTTTCCAGTCAAGGGGGCGGCAATCACAGGCAAAATAACAATCGGGGAATGGCTTTTTGACACACGCATAGATGCAACGGCAAGCGCCGAAGACCTACGTTATTCCGGCACTGCGATTCGTCTCCCCTTACAGGATGGTCAATATTATTTAATTAGCGGCTCTGTCTTTAACGATGGGGTTTATCAGTATCACAAAGGCGATACTGCCCCGTTACAGGAGGAGACGTTTGACGGCGTGGTAGTTCCGCTGGCTATCCCTAAACCGTTTTTATCACTAGTGGACGAAATCAGCGAGTGGCAGGCGAAAAACGGCAATTTAGGGGCGTATCAGTCGGAGTCATTTGGCGGCTATTCGTACAGCAGGGCAACAAATAGCAAGGGCGAGACCTACACATGGCAAGACGCTTTTAGGGCACGCCTGAATCCATGGAGGAAAATGGCATGAGTTTAATCAATGAATTTTTACAGGATTGCATACTCATGGATAAAAAACGCACTTCTGACGGCGAGGGTGGATTTATCACCGAGTGGGTCGAGGGCGCTAAAATACAGGCGGCAATAGTCCGAGATACCTCTATGCCTGCCAGAGTGGCAGAAAAAGAGGGTGTAACAGCAACATATACAATCACTACAGCTAAAACAGTAAAGCTAGGCTATCATGATGTATTAAAAACAAAAGACGGAAAGATTTTTAGAGTTACATCAAATGCGGGAGAAAAAGAAACCCCTGCGTCGTCTAATTTAGACATAGCACAGGTCATGGCGGAGAAGTGGGAGTTAACGTCATGACCCCGACAGCGGCACTGTATCAATTTTGGTCATCCTTCGGCATAACTGCATATCCGTCTAACAGGGTGCCGGAAGATACCGCCTTCCCTTTTGTCACATATGAGCCGATTATAGCAAACTGGTGGACAGGCGCGGCCGCCGCTAGTACTGTAAACATTTGGTATCACACAGAATCTGAGGCAGTCCCAAACAAAAAAGCAAAAGAAATCAGTGACAGATTGCAAGGAGGCACTACGGTAAAATGCGATGATGGATTTATTTTCCTGTCGCAAGACCAGCCGTGGACTCCTTTGGTCGATGAGGCCGACTCGTCAATAGTACGCAGATACACAGTAATAACTATGCAATTTATAACTATTTAACGAGGTGAGCAAATGAAGTATACACAGGTACCTTCTGACCTTTTCAAAAAAATACAGATTAATGCCGGTATTATTGTATCAGCTTTTGAGCCAGAAACGGGCGCCATAACAGCAACTAACATCCTCATGGCAACCAGCGGTGGTTGTAGCTTTAGTGCAGAGCCATCCTTTACGGATTTCGGGGAAGATATTGACAACGTACCAAAAAACACGATGGAACTCAAGGAAATCGAATCTATTGAAGTAAAATTATCAGGTACAGCTGTTACTATGGATACCACACAGGCTAAAAGCTTTATGGCGGCGGCAGACGTAGCAGGAAACAAAGTAACACCAAGGGCAGATTTAAAGGCAGAAGATTTTAAGGATATTTGGTGGATCGGTGACTATTCGGACGAAAATTCCGGGGATTCCGCCGGATTTATCGCGATCAAAATTATGAATGCGCTCTCAACAGGCGGTTTTAAGATTAAATCAGATGATAAATCCAAAGGAAATTTTGATTTTGAATACACAGGGCACTACAGCATTAAGAATGCAGAGACAGTACCTTACGAGGTCTATATCAAAACAGGCGAAGCGGCGTAGGAGGTAAAGCATGAAATTATCAGAATTAACAGCAGAACAGGGTTTAGAAGCGATTGCGAATTCTCTTGAGCATATCGGAAACATTGCAGACGATGATGACGCGCTTAAGCTGTGTCAGGAACTTGTGCCGCGGGAAGGTGAGAAATACATCAAAGTCTTTGCCAGGGGCGCTAAAACAGCCCCTAGACTGTTAAAAACACACAAAGATGACGTAATCGGAATCTTAGCGGCGTTTGAATTACAGACAGTTGAGGAATACAAGAAAACGCACAAATTAATGGATGTTATCAAGGGTATGGTTAACCTCGTCAATGAGCCGGAGGTACGTCAGCTTTTTTTCTCAGCGCCAACAGGCGAAACCGGCGAACACTCTGGCGATGTGCAGGAGAATACAGAGGCAACAGCGTAAAAGGCTTCTTGTTGTATGTCAAGGCTAAGATTTTAGACGATACAGAGGAATTAATCTACAAACGATATATGGCTGACGGGCTGAAATATGTAACTGAAAGTATTTCGCAGGCGTTCGGCGGGAAATATCTCTATGCATCATTTGTTGATTTGATTGATAATAATAAAAAACAAACAGTAACAAAGACTGGCGAAGAAATAGCCGCAGACGTCATTAAAAAAGCCGGATTGGTGGTGATGAGTGATTGAATGTGATGGAATTGTTTGTCACTCTGGCAATCAAAGACACCGCATATAAGCAGGGGCTGAAAGACGCAGAAAGTAACGCCAGCTCGTCCACATCAAAAATCGGCGGGGCATTTAAAACAGTCGGGAAGGTGGCTAAAACAGCCATGGCGGCTGGTTCTGCCGCCGCCGTTGCATTTACAAAAACGTCAATAGATGCCGGGATGAATTTTGATACTGCGATGTCCCAGGTAGCAGCTACCATGGGAACAACCGTAGATAAGATAGGGAATGTTGAAGCCAAGGCTGAGGAAATGGGGCGCACTACAAAGTACACCGCGACGGAAGCAGCGGAAGGCATGAACATTCTTGCCCAAGCCGGTTTATCGGCGGATGAGCAGATTAGCGGCATCGGGACAGTGCTTAACCTCGCCTCTGCCGGTGCCATGAGTCTGGAAGAATCGGCATCGTATACCGCCGGAGCTGTAAAGGGCTTTGGCGATTCGATGGGCAACGCATCTTATTATGCTGATTTAATGGCAAAGGGTGCTACTCTTGCGAATACAAACGTAAGGGGACTTGGAGAAGCCTTTTCCGGTTCTGCCGCCACGGCAAAAAACTACGGTCAATCGGCGGACAGTGTCACACTTTCCCTACTCCGCCTAGCAGAGCAGAACGTGACAGGTTCCGAGGCATCTACAGCGTTAAATAGGGCAATGGCAGACTTATATACTCCGACTGATAATGCATCAAAAGCTTTAGACCAGTTAGGGTTATCTGCCTATAAATCAAACGGCGAAGCAAAAGATTTTAACGACCTCGTAGACGAGCTTAATGGCTCTTTACAGGGTATGACAGCGGAACAAAAAAACAATGCTCTTGCTACAATTTTTACAACACAAGGTTTACAGGCATTTAACAAAATGACCGCATCAAGTGATGCGACCGTGCAAAAATTTTGGAAAGGAATACAGGATTCTTCCGGCTCCGCGGCACAACAGGCGGCTACGCAGTTAGATAATTTAAAAGGCGACATAACCTTGCTATCTAGTGCTACAGAGGGCTTAGAACTGGGTTTTTACAATACTTTTTCGGGTACTATCCGTGGTGCCATCAAAGGTATAACAAGTGAGGTTAGTGGATTAGCTGAGGCGATGGAATCCGGCGGCATAAGTGGCGCTCTTTCCAAACTGGCGCAAGATGCGATTAATTTTAGTGGTCAGTTGCCGGGGCTGACAAAAATCGGCGGTGACCTCATAAACGGCTTAATTTCGAGCGTTACTCAAAATTCTGGCAGTATTACAACTGCTGTCAGCCAACTTTTAAATAATCTTGCCTCTACGATTTCCACAGGGTTAAATGTATTTACATCGGTCGGAGTTAATTTGCTAACGACTATCGCTAGCGGTATGACTCAGGGCATCCCAACCTTTTTGGGGCAGGCATTGCCAATGCTAGCACAATTCACGGAGTCTTTGAGGGGCAACGCAGGAAAGTTGATAAATGCAGGCCTGACACTTATCCAGAATATCGCGCAAGGGCTGATTAACTCTATTCCTGTACTGATTGCATATGTACCTACAATCATAACAAATTTAGCTGGTATTATTAACGACAATGCACCGAAAATCCTCGCAACGGGAATAACAATCATAACAAATTTAGCAATGGGATTAGTTCGTGCGATTCCGTTGTTAATTGCTAATTTACCGAAGATTATCACAGCAATCGTAAGTGTGTTTACAGCGTTTAACTGGTTTTCACTTGGTAAAAACATTGTTACCGGCATAATAAAAGGGGTCAAAAATCTCCCATCACTCTTAAAAACTGCCGCCAAAAATGCTGTAAACGGATTTAAAGGGGCGTTTAGGGGCAATGGTATTTTATCCGCTGTTAAAGGAGCGTTTACCAAGATACCATCAGCTGTTAAGAGCATCTTTACTAAGGCGGTATCCCTTGTAAAAAGCTTTCCTGGACGGTTTAAGAGTGCCTTAAAATTTAGCTGGTCTCTGCCACACCTGAACTTGCCACATTTAAGTGTTTCCGGTGGAAAGGCTCCGTTTGGAATCGGCGGAAAGGGATCTCTGCCATCATTCCACATTAGCTGGTATAAAAAAGCTATGGAAAGCCCATATGTATTTTCTGATGCCACCTTGTTTGGAGCAGGAGAAGCAGGAGACGAAATGCTATACGGTCGTAGCAGGCTGATGAGTGATATCAAAGAGGCAACACAGGGAACGAAAAACGACATAACTATTAACGTAACTGTAAACGGTGCAGATAATCCGGAAGAATGGGGAAGAAGAATGGCAAGTGAGCTTAGAAGGCAGGTGAAAATGGCATAATGGCAAAGAAAAATAAAAAATCTGCTGCTCCCAGCGGTTTGTCTATATCGAGAGACAATTTGAAATTTACAATATCTTGGAAAATACCGGCGAAAAAATATGAGGATGGGCAGTGGCTGTGGTACCGCCTACATACAAAAAATGCCGGTGCTTCCAAGTGGGATTGGACAAAATGGAAAGAAATAGAGGTAGGAAAATCAGCAACCAAAAAAACGGTAGCACTTGATACAAAAAATTATTATCCTATCTCATCAAAATTATTAAATGCGATAGAGTTTAAGGTAAAGGGCAAAACAAAAAGTGATAAAAAGCATACCTATACAGCCGCACATTCCACAAAGACATTTACCATTTATGCACCAAATGCCCCTTCCGTTTCTTATTCTCTTGATGATACTGGCGCAAATAAAGGTACATTTACTTGGAATACCTCATACGAGGCAAATGATGCAAGGCATTTTGCAAAAACGCAGGTGCAGACCGCATTAATGACAAACTATAGGGGTGCCATTGCAAACGCTCGTTTTGCCAATTCGCCCTATACAGGGGCTTCTGGCACGTGGGAAATAACAGAGGATGGTTCCCCAACGCAGAGTATGACATTTTGCCGTATTGTAAGGGTAAAATCAAGGGGATGCGCTGGAGATTCTGGCTGGGGCTATGCGTACCATTATTACAGCATCCCGGAACGTCCAAACATACAGAGCACAGGGAGCAAAGAGATAGGCTCCTCTAGCCGCTATGTATGGGCAAACTGGGTGCAGGCATCACCACAAGACCGCCCCGTGGATTCCATGGAACTGCAATACGCCATAGACACGCCAGAAAGCGGAGAAAGGTATACTGGCACATCGTGGAGTACCGGAGTAACCGTTGCGTATCATGATTATACGGTGTCAGCAGATTTTAACACGGACGATGGCATAGCGGAAGACCAGATCATGTGGACAAGGGTGCAGAGTACGCACGATAAAAAATATGCATACTCTGAGCCGCGAGTAGCGGCGCGAGGGGCTTTGAAATCCCCGTCATTTGATACAGTATCGGCAACAGGAACAACACTTACCATCAATGGCATTGAGCGAAAAACAGAAGTTCCCGATGCTAAGACAGCCATCTGGATGAAAATAGACAACGAAGAAAAGGGCATTATTGCAATTACAGACAAAGAAGGAACGATCACAGTTACGTGTCCGGACGTTTCCGGCGGCACTGAATACCAGATTGCCCTCAAGAATTTTACCGGAACTTCTACGCCTCAAAACGGAGCTTCTGGCACTACCTACAAACTTAGCCCTCTCATGCAGTCCGGGTGGGTTTACTCAGAAACAAGAAAGATTGCAGTCCCACCGAAAAATATAACTGCAATGGCGGTAGCATCTGATACCGTAGAATTAACATGGGACTGGTCGTGGAAAAATGCGGATGCGGCTACCATATCATGGGCAGACCATGAGGACGCATGGATTAGTACGGACGCCCCAACTACTTATGACGTGGAGGACAGGGAGACCACATGGCATATCGGGTCCCTGGAATCGGCAAAAACATATTATTTCCGCGTAAGATTGCGGGATACGTCTGGGGACGAGGAAGTACTGTCTCCTTGGTCCGATACGGTTTCCGTATCGCTGAGCGAGACACCAACGACTCCTACACTTGCAACGACAGAAAATTATCTTGCTATGGACGATACAGTTATTTGCAGTGTCGGCTACACCGGAAACAGCAAAGCGAGCATAAAAATAGCGGAAGCAGTTAACGATGAGCCGATTAAAGGCAAAGATGGAAACGTTGTTGTTTTAATGATGTCTTCCGGCATGGAGACATTATCAGAAACGATTGAAAATATTAATAAAATCTATACTGCAAACGGCCTCTTGAGTAATCTGTGGAATGTAGGAGAAATCCATTATCTAAAAGCAATGGTTACGGCACAAGGAGGCAAGGAAGGAGCTTGGTCAGATTCTGTGGCTGTTGAAATTGTTGCAAAACCTGCGATAGACAGTGTGACAACAAATCTTGTTTCAGAATCAACTGCATATAATTCTAGCGATGTTACCACGGAAACAAGCGACCAGACAGTACCAGAATCATCGGAAGGCACAACAAATTATTTAGAGCAGCTGCCATTAACGATAGCCCCATCCTTCGGGGATTCTGCCGGCACAGCAAAAGTAATGATTGTCAGGGACGAGAATTATTATATTCTGCGCCCGGACGGATTAAAGGAACAGCATTTTGCCGGCGAAATTATTGCCAGTTTTACCGGTAGCGAGACAGACAACTACAGTATTGGCCTAAGTGACCTGATCGGGCAGATGGATGACGGCGCAAAATATAGTATACAGATTGCGTTTACGGATATTTATGACCATGTGGTAGAAAAAAAGATACCGTTTGTTGTACGGTGGAAACATCAACCGGAAGTACCAACGGCCACCGTAAGCACAAGCGAAGACAACAAAACAGCGAGTGTTGTTGTTACCAAGCCAACCACATATGCTGACGGGGATACGTTTGATTTGTACCGGATGAGCGTAGACAGAGCAGAATTGATTCTGGAAAATGGGGTTTATGGCCAGAAGTACATTGACCCATACCCTGCGCTAAATGAGTACGGCGGCATACTGGTTGTAAATAAAACCGCCAACGGTGACTATATAACGTCAGATAGTTCGTTTGCGTGGTTATATAGCGATTTTTCGATAGCTTACGGAAAAGCAATCATTGATTTTGACGGAGAATCTATTGAAATCCAGTACAATATTGACTGTGATAACTCATGGGATAAAGATTTTGAGAGAACAGTATACCTTGGGGGCTCTGTACAAGGCGATTGGAACCCTTCGGTTACTCGCGATTTAAAACTTGATGCAGTAAGCATTTCACTAACGGAACCAACAATGATTGAGCAAATGAGGCGGCTCGCGACATATCCCGGAATATGTCACGTTAGGACACCGGACGGCTCGTCATTTTCCTGCGATATACAGGTGTCGGAGAAAAAAGACCACGATAACAAAATGCGGACAGATTTTTCACTAACGATTAAAAAAGTGGATTCGGAAGAACTGGATGCTGTGACGGAAGAACAGTGGAGCGCAGAGCATCCTAATGAGGTGGCGTGATGGATTGGAGCAAAGGATTTTCAGCAAGATATATTTTAACAACAGTTGACCCCAAGACGTGGACAGACCAGAAAGAATTTGAATTTACTGAGGGTAGTATTGACCGGGACAGTACGTCAGATTTAAGGGAATCTGCTTCCGTCACAATGACGGAAAAGATAACAGACAATGAGTGTTGGGTCCGCATTTACCTGCAAGCCAGACAGGGAGGGTCAGGAGCAAAAGTAGCACTGTTTACTGGCCTGACTGCCTTTCCGGAAAGAAAACTTGATGGTGTGAGAGAGACTTACAATATTGACTGCTGTTCCGTTCTCAAGCCGGCAGATGATGTGATCTTGCCGCGTGGCTATTATGCACCAGCCGGTAGCGGAGCAAAACAGATTAAAAATCTGCTCAATGATTGCATCCCTGCCCCCGTGTATGTCGAGGGAACATCCCCTATTACCACAGATAATATTGTTGCTGAGGACGGGGAAACAAGGCTCACAATGGCACTGCATATTTTAGACGCTATTGGCTGGCGGATGCGAATACTTGGCGATGGAAGTATTGTTATCTGTGCAAATGATAATAATAGTAGTCTTACAGTAGGGATTAACGCAAACGACATAATAGAGTGTGATGTAACGGACACATTTAACTGGTATGACACACCTAACTGTTTTATGGCAATACATGACGATTACGGCGCAGCCATCGCAAGGGACGACAGTCCGGATAGTTATTTATCGACCGTCAGCCGCGGAAGAGAGGTGTGGAAATCGGAAACAGGCGTTGAATTATCCTCTGGGGAAAACATAGCAGCATACGCTGTTAGAAAGCTAAAGGAATTGCAGAATCCTGCCAGAACGATACAGTATAGCCGGCGATTTTTTGAGGACGTTTTTTTGGGTGATGTGGTCTTCCTAAATTATCCGCGGCATAACCTTACCGGGAAATTTAGAATAACATCACAATCGTTGTCCCTGGAACATGGTTGCCACACGAAGGAAGAGGTGGAAAGCGTTGAATGAATTTGTAAAAGAAATTGCCTCGACAATGAAGCAAAGCAAAACAAAGGCATATGATACAGTTGCAAAAGTCCTTCGGGTTGACGAAAAAACGGCATATGTCCACATTGACGGCGGAGCAGACGAAACCCCCGCACAGATGGCTATTAACTGTAAAGCAGGGGATAGCGTAAAAATACGTGTTTCCGGCGGAAGAGCATGGCTCACTGGAAATCTCACATCTCCACCAACGGATGATACAGTCGCAAATAAAGCGAATAAGACAGTTACTAAGGTAAAAAAATCCTATGAGAACTTTAAATATGCTACTGAGGAGAATTTTAATAGTCAGGAAGACAAGATATCAGAGGCTGCTAAAGTTGCAACTAACTTCATGAAATATATAAATGGATTGGGGTTAATAGTTGGTGATATGCGAGGAGATACCCTCGGCCAAAATACATTATTAGACAGCAACGGGATGGCGGTACGAAACGGTAGAAATGAAATTGTACGGTTTGGTACAGCGCCTATCGTGATTACCAACACGGACGGCGATAAAACTTATGAGGGCTCCGGCTCCGTGATGCAATCCGACCGCAACATCGTTGTTTCTACGCAACAAACAAATGACCCGGACGACATCCACAGTGGTGGTAAGGCGGCCTTGGAATTGTATTATGATAAAATCAAAGATATCACAGGAATTTCCTTGACCGTCAAAGGAGGCTCGACATATGGCGACCTATACGAATCCATGGGAACCGGGATGTATGTCGATAACAACCACATACAAGTCGTATCTGATGATGTAGAGTGCATCTTGGGTAAAAATAACATCTTGTGGGATGCTAACAGCGTAGGATACTGGATGATTGCGGAGCATAAATTTACACTAAATGAGCCAATATTAATGCAACCGACCGGTGCAGTATTTGTTTGGAGTCACTATAGTAATGGTGCTGTTGATAATTGGTGGTGGACAACGTTTTTTGTACCTAAACAGCATGTTGCTTGGAGACCGGGCGATGGCATGTTGATGAGCAATCCGTATTACGGATTAAACAAATACATATATATAGGCGATACATTTATACAGGGCGCTAACGTGAATCAATCTAACGCTGCACAAAACGGAATACCCGTTAACAATCAAGGCTTTGTACTAAGATATGTGTTAGGAGTGTAATTATGGAAGGATATTATATTGGATACGTATTTGATGGTTTATATCCACCAAAAGCCGCACAATGGTGCAACAAAAATGGTACGTGTCACATTGAAAAAAATAAGGACGGAAAGTATGAAATCGTTGAGAATGTTGACCGAGAAGAACCGGAACACTTATTTAACGATAACACACCATCCATATCGGAACTGAATAAAAAAATAGAAGAACTCACAAAACAAAATGAAATGCTCACAAATTACTTGCTAGAGCTGTCTGATAGATTTATGCATAAGGAGGTGGAAGTATGATAGCTAGCGGAACAATAATTATTGACGGGCAGACATACCGCAAAGGAGATGTTATACACGATTTAGGCGGCTGGGATTGCATAGATACGGACGGAAGCAAGCGATATTACTGGGGAAAGTCTTCTGAAGTAGACAAATTACCTCATTATGTTGCAAGCGGTTCGACAGCGCTATGTGTAGACACAGGGGAATTATATGGCTTTTATGCGCCTGATAGCAAGTGGTTTTTACTTTAGGGAGGTGTAGAGCATGAGAAAAAGCGGCTTAACAGGAGATGAGGCGTATATACTCTCAAAGCATGGGAAAACAACAGAAGACCTTGGCCCACTAAAAAAAGAAATTAGTTTGATAAAGGAAGATTTAGGTAACATAGGAAAAGTTATTGAAGTTGGTGGAGAGAAAACTATTACAACACCACAGTTAGCAGATATTAGCACAATTAAGGTAGGCAGACCAACATTTAAGTATCATCAAACAAAATATAATGATGAATTGTCAAGCGAAGAATATTATAGGACATTGGATGCAATAGAATTTACTGATGAAAGTATAAAAACCTTACGATTAAATTTCAAACCTGCGTCTATTATATGCTTCCGTGCACAAGACGGAATGGCAGAAGGTGCTGTTCCGATTTCCAATGTTACCGATAACGGTGACAATTCTTTTTCGTTTGCAACTACAACCGCGAATAAAGCAAAGTGGATTAGAATATCGTGGTCAAATACACGATACCCAAATCTTGTTCCACTTGTAACGAACGAAGATGAATGGGATGCTAACGCTGATAAAACATTTATCGGCTCAAAAATTATAAAACTCCCTACATCACTTAAAGATAAAGTTGTAAATATTTCTAATTTAGGCGATGATGTTATTAAATTATTCAATCCCGAAATAATAAATCCTTGCGATTATAAAGGAGACGAAATTTGTATATTCGGAAAAGGGTTGTGTATAGGTGACAGTTTAACTTATGGTCAAAGCGACAGAAATGATACCGGCTCTCTTGGTGGATTTAAGCATGTCGGAATGAATTACCCTGATAATCTTATGAGATTAACAGGAATTGATTTGACAAATGCGGGAACTGCCGGAAAAACATTCCAGACATGGTGGGAATTGCACAAAAATGATGATTTTAGTGGACATGACTTCTGTATTATTGCACTTGGCGTAAATGATGCCTATTTTAACAAAATGTGGACAGACGATTCCTTGACATATCTCACAAATATAGTAAATGCGGTAAGAACAGCGAATAACCATATTCCTATTTTCATCACCACACCCCCTATGTATTTTTTAGGATACACTGGTGCTGATTTTGAATCTGTAGCAGAAGGAATTAGAAATGCAGCCACTTCGCTGAATTTATATCTGGTCGATTTCAGAAAGTATTTAACAGAATTTTCAAGAGTGAATGCAGAAAAAGTTTCAGTGATGGCTTATGGTCATTTTAATGCATACGGATATTATAAAATAGCGGTGGCATATAAATCTTATATTAGTTATATCATTTCGCAGAATATGGATGATTTCAGAAATGTCCAATTCGTAGGTACTAATTACAGCTATTCATCTAATTAACTAAAGAGGGCATTAATTAATTTATAAAAACAAAAGAAAAATAATTTTTTAAGGAGGAATGGAGATGGTAGATATTATGTTACCCTTATTAACTTGTTTATTTATTGTGTTTGATTCGATCAGTGGAAATATTTCTGCTTGCGCTAATCATATCTGGAAATCGTCAGAGATGCGTAGAGGATTGTATCACAAACTTGGCTCCATTATGCTTGTAGTGCTTGCGTATCTTATCGACTACGCGCAGAGATATGTGGACTTAGGCTTTCAGGTGCCTATTGCCGCAGGCGTGTGCGTATACATCATTTTAATGGAGCTTGGCTCTATTGTGGAGAACATCGGTAAAATTAACCCGGATTTATTGCCAGACAAAGTTAGAGCGATTTTAGGACTGGACAAAACGAAATAAATTTACGTAATTTTTGCGTGTTTGAGGTGATGCAGTGAACAGAAGTTTGATAAAAAAACTCTGGAGATTAGGCGATAAACAATTTATTGATTACGCCTTGTCATGCGCCCGTTTAACCTTGCGGGAGCGCGAAACTGTACAGTACTTGCTTTTTGATGGATTAACACAGGAGCAAGCCGCCGAGAAAATGGATATAAGCACGAGAGGATTACAGGGGCTGTGGAGTTGCGCCGTGGAAAAGATTTTGTTAGTTCCCGGCGCGATCCCGTACATAAACAGTCTTTAAAAAACTAAAGATGATTTAAAAATTGCGCAGAAATAAGCACACTGTCTTCGTGGCGGTGTGCTTATTTTTTTGCGATAATAAAACTATAAGGAGGGCAGAGAGATGTATCAATATTGGAATCCTAACCCAGCGGCGGCAAAAGTGGGAGATTGCACCGTGCGCGCTATCTCAAAGGCTATGGGGCAGACGTGGGAAGAAACATACATACAGCTTGCCCTGTACGGCTTGATGCTATCGGATATGCCCTCGGCTAACGCAGTGTGGGGCGCATACCTCAAAGACAATGGATTTAGCCGTTATATAATTCCGGACGAATACATGACCTGTACCGTCTCAGAATTTGCAAACAACCACCCGGAAGGGGCTTATATTTTAGCACTGTCGGGGCACGTTATAGCAGTGATCGATGGCGATTACTACGACACGTGGGACAGTGGAGCAATGACACCAATATATTACTGGAGAGAAGGAGGGAAATAAATGTTCGGTTATCCACAATATCCACAACAGTATCCACAGTACGCACAATATCCACAACCGGATTATCTTGACCAGCTCAACCGACTAAAACAACAGCAGGCACCACCCCAACAAATGCAACAGCAGACCAACCCCGATGAACGGATTTGGGTACAAGGGCAGGGCGCGGCGGAGGCATATTTAGTGGCACCAAATTCTTTTGTTCGCCTGTGGGACAGTCAGGCACCAATTTTTTATGAAAAAAGAGCAGACCAGACGGGCAGACCGTTTTTAGAAGTGTTTGAATACAAGCGCAAAGGCACAGATTCGCCCACAGCGGAGCTTTCGCAATCTAGTCAACCAATCAACTACGAAGAACGATTAAACGCCTTAGAAAGGCAAATGGAGACGTTAAGAAGGAGGGTATTGAATGAACAATCCAATGCAGATGATACAGCAGTTTCAGCAGTTCAGACAGCAGTTTCAAGGGGACCCGAAGCAGGAAGTACAGAATCTGCTAAATAGCGGGCAGATGAGCCAGCAACAGTATAACCAGTTGCAGGGTATGGCAACACAGTTTCAAAACCTCTTAAAAGGTTTTAAATAAATAAAAAGGAGTGATTTCATGGGATTAACAACAGATGGAATGAGCCCGGCTGATTTAGCAGCAGTCACAGGCAACAACAACAACGGAGCATTTGGGGACGGCAACGGCGCCTGGTGGATTATTATTCTGTTTCTCTTTATCTTTTGTGGATGGGGAAACGGAAATGGATGGAATAATGGCGGCGGAGGCGCGGTAGATAACTATGTATTAGCCTCTGATTTCGCAACCTTACAGCGCCAGATTGATAGCGGCATTTCCTCCCTTGAGCGCAAGGGTGATGCCATCAACAGCGGTATTTGTGATGGATTTTATGCGATGAACACCTCTCTGCTCAACGGATTTGCAGGAACAAATAGCACAATCCAGCAGAACGGGTATGATACACGAAATGCAATCCAGCAGGGACAGATTGCAGATATGCAGAGTTTTAACGCTTTGCAGGCACAGTTAGCACAGTGCTGTTGTGATAATAAACAGGCTATTGCGGGCGTCAATTACAACATGGCAATGAATTCTAACGCAATCCAGCAGGAAGTTACAAACGGCTTCTGCCAGACAAACTTTAACAACGCAAACAACACAAGGGATATTATCGATAACCAGAACAACAACGCCAGAGCCATCCTTGATGCCCTCACAGCGCAGAGAATTGAAGCTAAGGACGCTAAGATTGCCGAGCAGAATCAGCAGTTGTTTGCGGCACAGTTAGCAGCTTCTCAGGCGTCACAGAATGAAACATTGAAGACATATATGCAGGGTCAGTTTACTTATTACAACCCTAGACCGGTGCCGGCTTTTCCGGTTTCCGCACCATATCAGTACGGTAACTGTGGATGTAATACCGGTTGCGGATGCTAAAATTTTATAATTAGCAGCTTCCTGCGTTGACGGGATTGTTCGGCTTGTGCCGATGATGCTTATAGCGGCGGGGCGATCGTTCCGCCGTTTATTATTAAAAAAGGAGTGATAACGTGGCAGAATTTACTAATAGCAATATTGTAACCGTGGCAGCGGGGCAGAATTTACCGCTCACAGAGACAGCCGTAAAGTGCGGTAGCTGTATTACACACCGGGAGGGGGCAGGAATTGTGACCCTTAGAGGCCTTACAAACCAGTGCAGGGCACGTTATAAAGTCAGCTTCGGCGCTAATATCGCCATACCTGCCGGTGGAACTGTGGCACCTATTTCTATTGCCCTGGCAATCGCCGGAGAGCCATTAAATAGTGCGACAGCAATCGTAACACCTGCGGCCGTAGGCGAATATTTTAATGTATTTACAGCGGCATTTATTGACGTTCCGCGCGGGTGCTGCATAACGATCGCAGTCGAAAATACATCTACGCAGGCAATTAATATAGCCAATAGCAATTTAATCGTCGAGAGAGTAGCGTAAAGGAGGGCAAAGAATGGAATCATTACACAAATTAAAAAAAATGATGTGCAGAGAGCTGGACGAGATTTCCAACAAAGGCGATATGAGCGCCGGGGATTTGGAGGCAGTCCACAAACTGACAGACACAATTAAAAATATCGACAAGATTATGTATCTGGAAGGTGGTAGCGAATACAGCCGTGGCGGTGACTGGGACACGTCAGGAAGATACAGCCGCGGGCGTTATCCTGACATGGATTACGGTGATTATAGCAATGCCCGTAGAGGTCAGCACTATGTGAGAGGTTATTACTCTTACAACGATGCAAAAATGCAGGTAAAAGAGACCATTAAAGACATGATGCATGACAGTAATCTGTCTAGCACAGATCAGGCGGCTCTAGGCAGGGCGTTAGCAGAATTAGACCGATAAAAGGAAGGGGTGCCGCAATGATTAATATGAGCGAAATTAATGCCGAAATTGCGGCATTAGAGGCAGGAAAAACAACCTACGCCACTTGCGAACGGCTTTCGATTTTATACAATGTACGCAATAATTTGGAGCCAGATAAAGCACCAAACCAATCAACACCAAAAACAGCATATTATTCTTACGCATCCGAGCCGGAATCTGAATTTAAGGAGGTAGCCCGGAAAGCAGACTTTGAGCATTTGCTGTATGTACTTGACGAACACATGAAAGCCATAGAAGCAATGTATCCGCGAGAATATCGTTCGGTTTTGCGAAAAATAAAAGAGGGCGCTTGAAACGTCCTCTTTCTTTCTGTATAATGTAACTGTATCTCCTTTATTTTTAATATTTTGTTATGCAGTAACTGGTTTTAACCCGGTGGTTACGGCTAGTTACTGCATAACAAAAACTAAAAAAATATAATATCCTCCA
>OGEU01000491.1_pt1 | contig 40805 bp, 29 predicted proteins | sample 1570651 | NCBI WGS metagenome assembly OGEU01 (sample SAMEA2582129, study PRJEB24529) | metagenome | biome: Human gut stool | place: China | collected 2011 | reverse complement strand
GGCAGTCGCCAAGGTCATATCAAGAATATGACTTTGGCTCGTTGCTCGCGTAAATTGGAGCTTCTGGCATCGTTGATGTATGCGCACCTGCTTTCCTCATATATGCTGTCGTCCGTATATTACGAATATATGACTTCATCTAAATCATCTGTCTGCTTTTAATATGTAATATGGTGTAAAGTCATACTCTAATGTATCTGGCTTTTCTACCTTCAAAACCTCCCATTTTGAAATGCATGGATGTGTTTTAGCATACATATCTTTTCTTTCAGCTTTCTCATATTTAAAGCCATGTGTTATCATGAAAATATTCCATCTTCTATGTTCAATTCTTTCAAGCTCTTCTCGGTTATCTGTAAGAGAATATGCATGTTTTTCATAAATAATCCATTTTTTAATATCCTGATGCAATGATTGTGCTATACTTGATTCCCTGTCAAATATGCCCTTATTATGCCATACCTCATCTATTTCTTCTGATATTTTCTTATTCTCTTTAAGTTCTATTGAATCTTTCTTAAGACGTTCCTCTATATCTTCAGATAACATAAACTTATCATCCACAACAATATTTTTATCTGCTTTATATCTGCTTATTATTTCATACAACATATTGTATCTATGATTAAATATCTTTGCATCATTTACAATATCACGATTAGTTATAGAAGCATATGAAAAAATATCTTTATTCCTGTTTATTGTAAATAGATTCTTCTCACCATAAATATTAGCAAAATCATTGTTTTCCTTAGCCCTGACAACTATAGGAATATTAATACAGCTATCACCCTTATTGTATAACAGCTGCTTCAATTCAATAAGTGTATTAGACATTGAATGTGTATCACTCATTGCCACAATAAGATATGTAAATAATTTGTCGTCGTTACATCTTTTAAAAATACTGTTAAACTGTAATGTCCTTGCATCCGTATTAAAAAATCTTAAACATACCTTTCCATCTATACCAAATTGATCTGGTATTGTATCAAATGGAAATTTCAATTCATAATATTCAATACTTTTACCTTCATATATATCTTCTTTTATGAACTTCAATCCCTTCAGGACATCAACTGAAAAATTCTTCATGAAACTTCCTATTATTGATTCCATATCCTTATCAAATACATCTATGCATATAGTAGACTCTGCTGATAAAACCGACATATTAAGTCCTTGTATTAATGCACTCTGGCCAAAATCACCAAATCCAATGATTCCTATATGAACATCATAATCATCACCCTTATTAGCTGTATATACAGGATGTTCTTTATACATTTTATTGACAGCCATTTTATTAACATCTACTATGTCAAGATCAAAAGTTCTTGTATCTATTTTATCATAATACTGTCTTATCAGTTCTGCCATTGAATTGTCATTGCAGCACAGATGAATCTGCAGATACTCTTTATTTTCAAATGCATTTATATTTTTTTTAAAACTCTCTGTAAATGCATTTAAACATTCAATATTTTCTATTGAATTATCATCACACAGAAAAACATCACTGAATTTACATATATCAAGCATTTTTATTACACTTTCAATATGCATATCCTGATACTTCTGCACAAACTTTACACCTTTGTTTATATATTTAAGCTTCTTATCATCAGAAAGTATGGTGCTTTCAACCACTGTAACACGACAATCTTTAGTCAATGCATCTATAAGAGGAAACTTATATTTTCCTTCACCAATAACCAATACGCGCTTTTTATTTCTCTGGCTAAACAGTCCTCTGACATAGCTGGCTGGTTTTCTGATAAGAACGGCTAATGCACCTATTGTACAGAATGGCGCAACAATAACAGCAATACAATACACATATGTTATTATTCCACTTAATATGCCACCACCTGTTGCCTGCATATACGCAATAGCTTCTTTCTGCTTTATATCCGGATCTATCTTATACGCTTTAATTGCATTCTGTATGTTTAATGTTACTTTAAGAAACGGATTATCTACATTATGGTAGAAAAATATACCTTCAATCACACATATAATAAATACTGCAAGTGCCGTATACCATAGATAATCTTTGTATTTATTTCGCTTCATATTAATCTCCATTTCTGTGCATGAAAATCAAAATTTTCATACCCTCTCCTTAGTTTTAAAAATCAAAAAATTATTTTTAATTATATTAATTATGAGTAGCCTTTTCTGGTTTAGCAGTAATAACAAATGCATTCACACTACCCTCACATAAAACAAGTATCTTTTCAAGCTGTGCTATTCCCTGCTCTCTGTTATATCTTGTACTTACGTAATAAGATATTCCATCAACTATATGTTCTTTCTTCGCTTTAAAATAATTCAGCTTAGTTGGTGGCAATATTTCTTTATCAACATCAACTTTTCTTGCAACTGAATTTATAACTACTGTTTCTTTAACTGCTGCTCCCTTTTCAGCAAGAGGCTTACCATCTAAGATAAACTCACCAGGATTAATACCGCATATTTTAAACATACCTTTTATTTCTGCAAGCTTGGCATCAAATCCATAGCTTGTACCAACAAGAATAAGGTACTTTTTGTGTTCCTATTTTTCAATCAGTAGTAACTCTTTTCAAATTTCACCTTGCATATGTCAATTCATCATTTCCCTTATCGTAATCAAACCTACCATCATTCTTTTCTTCTATCGCCTTAATAATATGATAAGTGTATTCGTTATAAGGCGTTGGTATTCCAAATTCTTCTCCCATACGCATAAGTGCACCGGAAAACATATCTATCTCGGTATGTCTTTTAGCATCTATATCCTGAAGTGTAGAGTATCTTGCTGTTGGCGGCACTGCACTTCCACGTGACGATGAATTATCAATAACACTTAAATCTATTCCTTTTGCCTTAGCTATTGTTTCAAGCTCATGTCTTAAACCATCGCTTATAGCCTTCATATGTTCACTATCCCTGTAACATCCGACACCTGCACCAAGTACTGCCTGTGGAAGATTATTACTTACATTAAGTCTGAACTTACTCCACATTTCTTCTTTTATATGCTCTGTCACTCTGTAGTTAAGCCTGCTGGCTGCAAAAAGCTCATCTATCAACTTTATCCTGTCACTCACAAGTGTCTGTTCTGATATTTTGTCTGATGCAGATACCTTATCTGCTGTTTCCCCAAAAATAATTCCTATTGTTGTATCAGGATTAAAGTAATATCCCCTACCATCTCTATGAGAGGCAACCTTTATAAGTGAATATACAATATGTGACATGCCTATCCTGTCTGCAATGATATCTTCACTGTCAACACCATTCATAAGACTCATAACTATAGTGTTTTCTCCAATAGCTGTAGCAATGTTGTCAAGTGCTCCTCTTAAAGCTCCATACTTTAACGAAACTATCAAAAGGTCAACGCCTGTATTATGCGCTTCTTCGGGTGTCCACACCTCTGGTCTGTATACTTCATCGTTTATAAGACAACCTTCTTTTCTCAGCCTTTCCTGACGTTCTCCCTGTGCTATTAGCCCCAGCCTTACATCCTTTAAGCCTGCAAGTCCCCATATAACATATGAACCTACAGCTCCTGCTCCTAATATAGCAACGGTCTTTATCTTCATGATGTTCTCTTTCCTCTTTTCTATAAAATATATTTCTAGTTATACTTATGGATACATTTCTGAATATACTTGGCCATATACTTATATTTCTTACACCAAAATATCTTATTCATATTTATTATATTTGCAATCTGCTGCTTTATCAACCTATTATTTCATACTATTATTTTCAATACTGTTATTCATATCCTATTTTATTTTTTACCTATTGTTCATACTATTATTTTACCAAAAAAGCGGATGTCTGAATAACAAACATCCGCTTATATTTTATAACTGATATGATGTAAACGTCATAAGGCAAAAAGTCTTTCTTAACCTACATGATAAGATCTTTTAACGCTTACTTAGTATGCAACTCCATTAGATACTTCAACATAGTAAATATTAACTCCGCCATCCTCGGCTATAAGATAATATTCACCTGCAACTGGCACTCTGAATGAAACTGACTTAAGTGAATTTCCTGGAATCTTTGATGTAGATGTAATATCCTTTCCATTCTTATCAACTATCTTAATAAGTCTTGATTCATCTGTGCTTGAGCTTGTTGCATATACCTTCACCTTAGCTTCTCCAGCTGTTTTAAACGCAATAGCTCTTCCACTTGTACTGCCTTTACCAGAAAGCTTGATTCTTCTTGTAAAGTCTATTCCTTTATATTCCTTTCTGCTCTTATCTACTGTAACTGTTGCTTTGCTTCCGGCAACAATCTTAAAGCCGTCAACAGTAAGTGTTGATTTTAACTTTCCTGTATTTACATCATTAGCATTTAGAACAAGCTTGGTACCGCTTACAGTCGAATCTGTCTTTGATTCTGTAGCTTTAGTTGCTTCTGTTGTTTTTTCTGTTGCCTTTGTTGCTTCTGTTGTTTTCTCTGTTGCCTTTGTTGTTTCTGTTGTTTTTTCTGTTGCTTTTGTTGTTTTCTCTGTTGGCTTTACTTCACCAGATGTCTTGCCTGTAACACTTATAACCTGATTAGCTACACCAAAATGTGCTCCAAGTGTTGAATAACTTCCCTGTGTTTCGTAAAGTCCCTTCATATTAATAGTTCCATCAGAATTTCTTAACTGCTTGTCTACATTACCATTAAGATTGATAAAATCAACAGCATTTTTAAACATTCCTGATACTTTAGATGGATTATCAACTACTGTACCCTTCTTGTCGCCACTAACAACTGGTGTTGGTAATAATCCTGATAATCTGTAATACTTACCTGTATTATAGTATATAGAATCACTCATATTACCTGTAAATTTATCTGAGTCTATAGCATTTGCTGAAACAAGACCTACGTACACTGCCTTATTTGATGCTCTGTAGCATAAGAAGTTGCCCTTCTTTGCTGACTTACCATTGCCCCATGCTGTGGCATTCATGATTGTAAGACCTGATGGATTGTTGTTGTCAGTGAATCCTGTTGCCCCATTGTTAAACGAGAGACAGTTAAGTACAACATGAGGTGTACCTACACCTGAACCACCGAGCTTAAAGCCATTCATATCTCCGTTAGCATAATGAACTCCGTTAGATAATGTTCCATTGCCGAATGAAACACAGTTTCTTATAGTTATCACACCGATAGGACCTGTAGCTGACTTAGCGAAAAGATCCCATCCATCATCAGAGTTGCAATATGATATACATCCATCAAATACATTGCCTTCGCCGCATGTAAGCTTTGCTGCAAAACCATCTGCATTTTCACCTGTACCACCCTGGTCTGGATAATCACAGTTATCAAATGCTGTACAGTTGATTATAAGGTTGTTTGATGGCCATAAATCTTTAGTTGCTGCTGTTGTGTCATATCTTGATATCTGAAGTCCTGAATCTCTGTTTGCTTCGAATACACATTTTTCAAATATGTTGTTGTTACCAGCAAGTAACACGCCGTTATCACCAGCTCCATAGAAGTTGATTCCCTCAAAATACCAGTAATCTCCATCTACAACAACACCTCTGTTTGCGCCATCAAGTGTCTGTGCTGAGAAATCAAACTTAACCTCTGCACCATCAGCTGCTTTTACAACTATATAAGCGCCGCTGTTTCCATTCATGGCATTATTAATAACTATCGTATCTGTAAACTTGTAAGTTCCAGCCTTAACTATGATAACATCTCCTGCCTTAGCACTGCTTATAGCTGTAAGAATATCAGATGCTGACGAAACATACTTTGCATTCTTAAAATCTGAATCCTTCTTTGTACTTAAATCTGTATATGCACCTGAATATGAGAGACTTGTCTTATCATAACTGTTTTTAGTATCTGAACCTGCACCTGTAGTTTCCTTCTCAGTTACCTTTGTTGCTTCTGTAGCTTTAGATGTAGTAGCCTTCTCTGTAGTCTTAGTTTCTTTTTCTGTTGCCTTAGATGTAGTAGCCTTTTCTGTAGTCTTAGTTTCCTCTTCTGTTGCCTTTGTTGTTTCATCTGTAGAAGGCTCTGGAGTTACTATGTTGGCATTAGTTCCACCAACAGCCACAAGCTCTGTGTTTTTATAATTCGTAACAGCTGCTTTTAAATCCTTATCTACAACATAAGCTGTGTCGTCTTCATCACTGAACTTCCAGTCAATAACACCACCGCCAAGGCTTCCTGCTCCCTTAGAAGATGTAACAAGTGCTGGAACATCCTTTGCTGCCACAAGGCTTCCTGCCTTTACTCCAAGATCCTTAGTTGTATCAAAGTTATCGTATGTTGTGCCACCAGCTACTGTCTTGTATGATGATGGTACCTTTTCACCTGCAGAAGCAGCCAGATATGCATCGAATGTTGCTGCATTGGCAGCTTCACCTGTAACTGATGCTGCATTAACATATATGATACCTGTTGCTCCAACTATTTCGTTGCCATAAGCTTTTATGATGCCGCCGTTCTCACCTGAGAATGTGCCTTCACCTAAAGCATCAGAACCCTGATTAGATGAAAGCATAGGATACTTGCAGTTTCTGAAGTAGTTGTTCTCTACATATACAGAAGAACCCATAGTTGAACCTACACCATACTTTGCGTTACCATCATAATAATTGTTATACATATGTACTGACATAGTTCTTACTCTGGCATGTCTTGAGTCTGAATGATCAAACCAGTTATGATGATAAGTAATGTAGTTAGGACCACTCTCGCTCTTCATACCACACAATGAACATTTACCTGAATCATAGAAATGTACATATGAAACTGTTATATACTGTGAATCACCCTTTATATCTATAGATCCATCACCTTTAGCCTGGTCAGCATCCCCACCAACCTTGCCATAGTAAAGGTCTACGTTATGTATCCATACGTTGCAGTTAGCTGTATCTAGTGAGATACCATCATCCATAAAGTTAAGTATTGAGAGGTTTCTCATTTCTACATTACCTGCATTTCTTAAAAGGAAACCGAAGCCGCTTATGCTTGCGTCATCGCCAACTCCTTCAAAAGTCATGTTAATATTAGAATAAGCACTTGCTCCTTTTATCTGCACACCCTCAGATGAGCTTGAAAACTTATCCATACCCGAATCTGTAAGACATCCTATTACTCTTACATCAAGTGCCCTTGTTTCTACACCCTTACTGGCACTCTTTGTATATGCATCAATAATTGTCTGGAGTCCTGTGTACTCCTTCTCGCCCTTTCCTTCCATAATGCCTGCTTTTACAGTTTTAGCATTATCATTAGTTACATAAAGAACGATTGAATCACTCTTAAGTGTTCCATCTTCGTTATATGCTCCTGAACCTGTCTTGTATTTTGATTCAGAAGAAAATGCAAAGCCTGATCTGTCATATGAGCTTACCTTAAGAACATCTGTAACCTTAGCCTTAGCTGTTACTTCTTTTCCATTCTTTACTGGTACTACCCTGATAACATAGTCTCCTGCCGAAAGGCCCATGGCATCTACCCTGTAGTAACTCTTGTACCTTCTTATAAGTTCATTGTCGATTCTTGCATATGCTGAATCTGACTGTGAAGCCTTTTTGATATATGCTGTATATCCATCGGCTTCCTTGTCAATAGACCACTCAGCGTAAGCTGATTCAAGCCAGCCCTGCGCTGTTCCATTGAACTGTACTGTTCCAACCTCTGCCTTTGCGGTAGATATTGTAGTTGGAATAATGACACTTACAACCATCAATGCTGCAAGTATCCATGCCCATCCTTTGCGGGCACCCTTGCTAATGTTAGCTTCCATGTTTTACCTCCTCATGCACATGTTTGTGCAATATGCTTTAACATATGATGTCTTACTTGCTAATCTTAGCAATATCACACAAAAAAGTACATAGGATAACATAGTAAATTAGTACCATTTATTAAAATTCTGTTTCATATTTATTAAAAGTTTGTTTCCATATAAATATATTCTATATTGTTGTTTAATTAAATATTAGTTGGTGATGAACGGACGACAAATATAAGATACAGGCAGTTCTGCACACTATGTTCAATGCCAGAAGCTTTGATTGGATATTTCTAAGTCTTTCCATATAAACTATGATAACTGACGCTACCGCTCAGACGCGCCGTCCATGGCGCGGCTTCGCTGCTTCGTACATCCGTGTACGAAGCTAGCTGGTTGACTAAGGGAAAGACTAAGAACTATCACAATCAAACTTCAAGTGCATTTCACATAGTATGCAGAACTGCCTGTAGCTTATATTTGTCTGTGTTACGGCATAATGTAATACTGAATATTCAATTAAATCAAGGTGACGAAGCAGGGCTGATTTAACACACATTCATTTTTCGTAAATTAAGCCAAAGTCAGACAGCATATATGAGAAAAGCAGGTGTGCATACATCATAAGATGCACTTGAAGTTCAATTGTGATAGTTCTTAGACTTTTCTTTCTCTACCCAGCTATCCACAGACACGGATGTCTGTGGAAGTGAGATATGGGACATGGATGTCCCGTATCGAACGGTAGCGGAAACTACCATTACGTATATGAAAAGTCTTAGAAATATCCAATTGAAGCTTCTGGCATCGTTGATGTATGCACACCTGCTTTTCTCATATATGCTGTCGTCCGTACGTTAAGAATGTATGTTAAACAACAATTATCTTGTCTTATTCTTTATCTCTGTATCTATCTTCTCAACAAACTCATCAAGTGAAAGTGTTGTTGTATCCTGCTCACCATGAAGTCTATATGATACTGTCTTGTTTTCCTGTTCGTTAAAGCCAATAACAAGAAGATATGGAACCTTCTGAATCTGTCCCTCACGCATACGATATCCAAGCTTTTCTGCTCTGTCATCAAGTTCTACTCTTACATCCTTTGCAGAAAGTGCATCTACTATTTCGTGTGCATAATTCATGATTTCTTCATTGTCTGTCTTAACAGGCATTACTCTTACCTGTACTGGTGCAAGCCATGTTGGAAGATTACCCTTTGTTTCCTCAAGTATATATGCCATGAATCTGTCAAGAGAACCAAGTATAGCTCTGTGAAGCACAACAGGTGTCTTCTTCTCACCATCCTTGTCTACATATGAAAGATTAAACTTGGCTGGAAGACAGAAGTCTAACTGGCATGTTGAAAGTGTAATCTCGTTACCTACAGCTGGCTTTACATTAACATCAAGCTTAGGTCCATAGAATGCTGCCTCACCTATTTCTTCTGTATATTCAATTCCAAGGCTGTTCATAACATCTCTTAATGCATTCTCTGCCTTGTTCCACATTTCATCATCATCATGGTACTTTGTCTTGTTTTCTGGATCACGAAGTGAAAGTACACAACGATAGTTAGTAATTCCAAAATCCTTGTATGTGCTGAATATAAGATCAACTACACTTGATATTTCATCCTTAATCTGCTCTGGTGTTACGAAAAGATGGGCATCATTCTGACAGAAATGTCTTCCTCTCTCGATACCCTTTAATGTACCACTTGATTCATATCTGAAATCATGTGCTATCTCACCGATTCTTATAGGAAGATCCTTATATGAATGAAGTCTGTTAGCATATATCATCATATGGTGAGGACAGTTCATTGGTCTTAGTACAAAGCTTTCATCATCAACCTGCATCGCTGGGAACATGTTTTCTTTATAGTGATCCCAGTGACCTGATGTCTTATAAAGATCTACTGTTCCAACACAAGGTGTAAGAACATGCTGATAGCCAAGCTTTCTTTCTTTATTCTTTATATAATTCTCAAGCTCCTGCCATATAACATATCCCTTTGGAAGATACATAGGAAGTCCACGTCCGATTAAGTCATCAACCATGAAAAGCTGCATATCTTTGCCAATCTTTCTGTGATCTCTTTCCTTAGCTTCTTCAAGCTCCTGAATGTGTGCTTCAAGCTCCTCTGGTGTTGGGAAACACACGCCATAGATTCTTTGAAGAACCTTATTATTGCTGTCACCCTTCCAGTATGCACCTGAATGTCTAAGCAGCTTAAAGTTACGGCATAACTTAACATTATCTACGTGAGGTCCACGACATAGGTCTGTAAAGTCACCCTGCTCATAACATGAGATTGTTCCATCTTCAAGATTAGAGATAAGATCTAACTTATACTCATCATCCTTGAACATCTCCATAGCCTCTTCTTTAGAGATTTCCTTACGGATAATCTTCTTGCCAGACTTTGCAACCTTCTTCATTTCCTTTTCAATCTTAGGAATATCCTCATCTCTTATAACATCATCACCAAGATCTACATCATAGTAAAAGCCTTCTGCAACTACTGGTCCAACCCAGAACTTAGCCTGTGGATAAAGATGCTTTATTGCCTGTGCCATAAGATGTGCACATGAATGATTTAATGTTTTTAACTGTTCATCTTCTTTAAAATTAACCATTGTTTTTCTCCTTCTAATAAATCATTTCTTAAATTCTTTCCCTATTCTGCCATCATTCCTATAACAACATACTTATACAGTTGTTTTAATATTAAATATATTGTTATAACAACTTCATCTGGCTGTTATTACAACGAAAGCACCCATAGGTAGGTACACTTTCGCCTGCCTAAGGGTGCTTTCACACGGTTCCACCTTATTATTTCACTTTCATGGTCTGTAACGTACACCATACGGTAACGCTTCGAAGCATACAGCAGCTTAAAGCCTCCTTCAGCCTCTTTTACGCACAGCTCAGGAATGGTTTTCATGTAATAGTCACATAAACTGCTTCCACCATATGCAGCTCTCTCTGTATGCTCCACATACACTACTCTTTCCGTCATAGCTTTTATTTATTTGCTTTACTGGTTGTTATTGTACCACGTGATTGTTCAATTAACAACATATTTTTTAAAAAGAGCCATTATTCTTTACTCTTAAAATGTATTTCTGGAACTGCTACTCCTTCATATGTGACATGTGTTTTCTTTTTATCCACGCCTTCTGTGTCCTGTTCTGTTTCTTTTGTCACTGCCATATCAGGGCTTTCATCATCCTGACCATTTATATGAATCTCTGGAATCGCCAGATTATCATATGAAAGATTGTAACCTTTTTTAGGAGTGTTATCTTTATTCCTGATTTTTTTAATAAAATTAAACATATCGTTCCCCCTGATTTAAAACAGCTATGACTATCAGCCAATACCCACAGTTTAACTGTTTTAACTTTTACATTTATAGTAAATTAATAAACAACGTAATAACCAGACTGTTAAGGAAATCTGCGAAAAGGCTTCCTATTAATGGGATGATAAGATACGCCTTAACTGATGGAACATATTTATCACATAAGGCCTGCATATTGGCCATGGCATTTGGTGTTGCACCCATACCGAAGCCACATGTACCAGCAACAAGCACCGCAGCATCATAATCGCTTCCCATAACATTAAATACTACAAAATATGTATAAAGTATTATTAACACTACCTGTGCCACAAGAAGTATGACAAGTGGAAGTGCAAGTGATGCAAGCTGCCACAGCTTAAGTGTGATCATAGCCATTCCAAGAAAAAGCGAAAGCGCTATACCACCGAGGTCGTTTATCTCCCCCATATGTATAACAAACTTATCGTTTTCTGCATATTCTGCAATATTTCTCATAAGTGCTGCTGCTATCATAGCTCCGATATATATAGGAAATGTCATTCCTGTCTGTGTAAGTGCCCATGAAAATACTGTACCTATTCCTATCGCTATAATAAGCTGGAATACCGCTGCCGCATACATCTGTGTATGACGCTCATGCTTCTTCTCATCCTCAACTAACAGACTATCATCCTCTGGAATAGCTGTTTTTAAAAGATCCTTCTTCTCTATAAGCCTCTTGCCTAAAGGTCCACCTATAATACTTCCGAATATAAGTCCGAAAGTTGCCGCTGCTGTACATATAGTTGTAGCCCCCTGTACATTAAAATCTTCAAGTACAGGACCAAATGCACCTGCTGTACCATGCCCACCTACCATAGGTATGGAACCTGTACACATTCCTATAAGTGAGTTGAGACCTAATAATTTTGAAAGTCCTACTGCCACAAAATTCTGCGTAAATATAAGCACGATCACAAGCCCAAGAAATACTATCAAAGACTTTCCACCCTTCTTTAGCACCTTAAGATTCGCCTGAAATCCTACAGACGTAAAGAAGAATACCATACACACTTCCTTTAATATATCATCAAACTCAAATTCAAGAATACCTGTTGCGTAACATATACATGTAAATATAGCAAACAGAAATCCACCAACTACAGGAGCTGGAATACAAAATCTCTCAAGTATATCTATCTTCTTTCGTAAATAACTTCCAAGCATCAGGACAGCAACAGCAACTGCCATCGTCTGATACATATCTAACTGAATCTTCATATATCTCTCCATTTCATTTAACGTATTAAAAATATCTGCTGCAGGCTGTTATTCTGTCATTCTGTTCTGACACTCACACCCTGTTTTTTATAATACGCCGCCGCTCCGGCATGAAAAGGAATATCTATACCACCTGCTGCTGCTTTCACATCAAATAAAGAATCAAGAGATGTAGCATTCTTAATATCTATGCTATGTGAGAATATAAGGTTTGTAATCTGTTCCGTTACTCCTGCTGACAGGTTAGCTGATGCCACAAGCACTGCCCTCACACCAATTGTATTAACAGGCTCACTTTGTCCTGTATATGTATCAGCTGGTATTGTATATCTCTCATACAAAGGATATGCGGTTAACATTTTCTCTATACATTTCTCATCAATACTTATGACATCTATAGAACATTTCTTAGAAAGCTGCTCTATAATGCCTGTTCTTATTCCTGATGTAATAAACATAGCATCTATTTCGCCTGCTATCAGCTTATCCACAGCTTCTGAATAATCCATGTTAACTGCCTTTACAAGCTCATCTGTAATACCGCTTACTTTAAGTATCTCTTCTGCATTCTTCTCTGTTCCGGACTCTGCCGCACCTATACTTACAGTTTTACCCACAAGGTCATCAATCGTTTCGATACCTGAAGCACTTCTTACTATTATCTGGCAGACTTCTGTATACAATGCTGCCACGGCTTTATAACCCTTCTTATAATCTCCGTCCTTAAAAGTCCCTTTACCATTATATGCATCACTTAACATATCAGCCTGGACTATTCCAAGATCTATATAGCCTCCGGATAAAAGCCTGAGATTCGCTACTGATCCTGCTGTAGCCTTAGTTTCAAATGAATAATCACTCATATCATCATGTGCAAGCTGTGAAAATGTATTCGCATACGAATAATACACTCCACCTATATCTGCCGCACCAAATCTTATATTCTTACCTGTACCACTGCACCCAGTCATGACAAGCATAATAAAAACAAGCATCAACGCCGCTATCCGTTTCATAAATAACTCTCCTGTATGTATTCTTAATTATAATCAACTGCTGCATACAAATCATGATTTTAGTGCAGAAATCTATTTTTCATGCTATTAACCACGCAGCATCAATTCCTGTTCCACTACTTCACCATTTTTTATATATTTTCTTGGCACTCTCTTACTTACAGCACATGTCAGCTCATAAGGAATAGTTCCAGCCATCTTTGCCATCTTCTCGATAGGATTCTTTTTACCGAAAATCTCAACCTCGCTTCCGACATCTACTCCTGTCTTATCTGTTAAATCTATCATGCACATATCCATGCATATTTTGCCTCTTTGTGGTGCCAGTCCTTCACTTGTCATAAGCTCATATCTGTTAGAAAGACATCTAAAGAAGCCATCAGCATATCCATAAGGAACAACGCCTATTCTTGTTTTCTTATCTGTCTTATATATTCCACCATAGCTTATGGCTGTTCCTTGTGGATACGTCTTTATAGTGCTTACTGTTGTCTTAAGGGACATCACTGGCTTAAGGTCGAGCTCATTTGCAAATTCACCATATCCATACAGCAAAAGACCCGGTCTTACCATATCCAGCCATGTTTCCGGATATCTTGCAACTGCCCCTGTATTAGCACAGTGCCTTATCGCAAACTTCCTTCCCAGCTTTTTTTCCACTGCATCTATGACACTTGTAAACAATTCAAACTGATGTTTTGTATATGCCTTACATTCATCACCAGGCTCATCTGAAACAGCAAAATGCGTAAATATTCCTTCAGGCATAAGTCCTGGAAGCAGGCATCCCTCACATATTCCCTCAACACCACTGTCAAAGTATTCGCCATCACACAGATAGCCAAGTCTTGACATACCTGTATCAACCTTTATGTGTATCTTTAATATACCACCGCACTTAACTGCTTCCTCACTGTATTCAAGTGCTTTAGCCTTACATGTAACTGCCTGTGTTATATTATTCTTTATAAGCTCACCAACCTCTTCCTTAGGTGTATGTCCAAGAATAAGTATTGGCATTGTTATACCGTTGTGTCTTAACTCTATAGCCTCATCTATACTGCTCACTGCAAGATAATCTGCACCAAGCTCTTCAAGAAGCCGGCTTACCTGTACTGAGCCATGACCATATGCATCTGCCTTTACTACCCCTAAAAACTTAACATTATCACCTATTCTTTTTCGTAATGTCTTATAATTATGAGCAAGAGCATCAAGATCTATCTCTGCCCATGTTCTTCTTAATGTTGACTTCATATTAATCTCCATTCCTGCGCATGTTTTTGCACTGACCATCATTTCATCTATTATATTCTGATTGACATTTTCATGCAACTATTCTCTTTTATTATTCTACACTTAGTACAACTCTACTCTTTCGTTAGTAATCTCCATCTCTACCCTGTTGGTATTCATCTGCTGGTCATTAACCTCCATGGTATACTCAAGTAAAATATGTATTGTATCCTCCTGCCTTTCTATCATGAGGACACTTGTAAATATAGAGATATTAATACTTCCGTAAGGAGTATTATAACAGCTGACCGTTTTCTTGTTTTTTACGAATTCCATACATGTTGTGATAGCACCCTTTCTGCTTACTTCAACACAGTCATCTGATATTTTTATAAGACTTACTGACTTCTGGTCTGCACCATCATAGACTTCTTCAAACTTTATATATTCCTTACCGCCACGCTTTGTATATCTGCCTACATTTATGACTTCTATGTTATCAGCCTCTTCTTTAATGCTTCCATCTGCTGCCTGTTCTTCTAACGCAAGCCCTTTTAACTTAATATACACCTTATCTTTCATATATTCCTTACTCCATTTTTATTTGTATTTTTCATCTGCCGGAATCTGCACAGCTTTTTAACCACTATATTAATCACTTAATAAATCACTCAATATCACTCAATAATTACTCAATAATTACTCTATAAATCTGTTAAATATCTTAAGATACTTAAATCTAAACTTCACATTTTCCCCTGATACCATACTGTATTCTTCCTCTGTGAGCACTCCTTTAAGTTCTTCCTTTGACTCCTCTGGAACCTCACCATATACAGCATCAACAAAACATAAAGGTGGATATAAGACACACCACCAGTTTTTACCCTGTGCCTCTCCTATATCTACCCTGAAAGCCTCATATTCTCCGGGTGGAAATGTCATGTCTCCATATGTTTTCATAGGAAAATAACAGTTCTCAAAATACACGTTAACATCACTTTCATCTCCAAGACTCCTAAGTGTTGCAGCTGCAACATTCCTTATATTCTCACTTTCGTTATAAAGCAGCTGTCTGGACTCATCAACTGACTGTGACTTTGAAAGAACCGGACTTATATAAGCCAGCACTGCCTCTTTGACCTGCAGTTTAAGCCACTGGTCTTCTTTTGAATCACTTTCTGCCCTTACATGAAACCTGATAATATTAGAAGCAATTCCCTTCTGAAGCTGTCTTTCCTCACTGTCACTATACAACCTGCCACCTGCAATTACAAGCATAATTGTCGCGGCTAAGATAAATACCCAGCCAGCCTTATTGTTTTTATCACATTTTTTATTAATATGCTTTTTCCCATATCCTCCAGATTTTCCACTACTCATTATTCCCTCCATAATATTTATGTACTAAATAAGCTTTTAACAATAATAGCAGCTTATAAGCTGCCTTACGTTTAACATTAATGTTACTCACACATACATAATTCCCATATAATGGAGATCTATACCTAAGCTCTTACAATTTCCATAAAAATAGCAATACCATAAAAATAACGATACCATACAATCTGACTGATTCATATGATATCGTTACTCTTTATGTTATGATATACGCATCAATTATACCTAAATATTAAGAAGTCTTATAATACCCTTTTCCTGGTTATTAACATGCTGTCTTACTATAACCTTGGCTTTCTCAACATCTTTATCTGAAAGCTGCTTTATGATATCGTTGTGCTCACTTATAAGAATAGAATGGGTCCTTGCATCCTTAACATATTCAAGACGATATCTGTACATCTGCTCACTAAGACTGTTGATAAGCTGTATAAGCCTCTGGTTATCTGTCATTGAATATATAATATTATGAAATGCCACATCAGCATTTACTATCGCTACCACATCCTTTGATACTATAGCCGCTTCAAACACCCTGTTAGCTGTTTTTAACTCTTCTATGTATTCTGCTGTAACATTTTTACATGCAAGTGTTGCTGCAAGCTCCTCAAGTGCTGAACGTACTTCAAGAACATCCCTCATGTCTTTAACAGTTATATGGGCAACCTCTGCGCCCTTTCTTGGTATCATAATAACAAGTCCTTCAAGCTCAAGCTTTCTTATAGCCTCTCTTATAGGTGTACGGCTTACACCAAGCTTGTTAGCAAGCTGTATCTCCATAAGCCTTTCACCAGGCTCCATCTCTCCGGTAAGAATAGCCTGTCTTAATGTATTGAAAACAACATCTCTTAATGGAAGGTACTCATTAACATCCATCTTTAATTCGCCTTTCATCTTCTAATCCTCCATATGTATATCTCTATATTAGTAAACTTCCGGTTTTCGTATGACATCATATATTTTCTAATATACACAGTCCCTATACTTAAAATGTTTCTGTTATATATACCTGCCTTGCATCCTCCTGTGCCTTTAGGTATTCTTTGCATTTAAGTGCTGTCTGCTCATCAGGAAATATGCCAAACACTGTAGGACCGCTTCCACTCATCATGGCATTATACGCCCCCTGGCTTATCATATCGTTTTTAATCTTGGCAATAACAGGATACATAGGCACTGTAACATCCTCAAGCACATTCCCCATACGCTCTGCTACCTTCTTAACATCTCCTTCGTTAATAGCTTCAATAATAGCATCTATATCTGGATGCTTCGTTATAGCACCCGCATCAAGACTTTCATACACCATTTTTGTTGAAACATTGATAGGTGGCTTGGCAACCACTATATGACAATGTGGCATAGGTGAAAGCTTTGTAAGTTTCTCTCCTATTCCTTCTGCAAGTGCTGTTCCTCTCATAATGCAGTATGGAACATCTGCACCTATCTTAACCCCCTGTTTCATAAGCTCTTCGTTGGATAAACCAAGTTCAAAGAGTCTGTTAATTGCAAACATCGTTGACGCAGCATCTGTACTTCCACCTGCCATTCCTGCTGCTATAGGAATGAACTTGTTAAGGTCTACATCTATACCACCGCTAAATCCATACTCATCCTTCATAAGCTTGTAAGCCTTGTATATCAGATTGTTTTCATTAACAGGAAGAAACTTAAGATTAATGTTAATCCTTATCTCATCTTCGGGAATCTTTGTGATTATAAGCCTGTCATATATTCCAACAGTCTGCATAACCATTCTGACATCATGGTACCCATTCTCCCTTTTACCCAATACATCAAGACCTAGATTAATCTTGGCTCTCGCCTTAAGTCTAATTGAATCCATATCTTTTATCTCCAGTTTTATACAAGTATTAGTGTCAAAATCACCTTTCATACTCATATCATTATATAAAACATATTGTATGAAAGCAAGTACAATGAGCCAAATTATACGTAAATTGTTGCAAACAGTTACTTTTTAACGCACTGCTTAAAGCCAGTCATAATATGTATAAAAATTCCCGGAACCAGAACTTATTGGCCAGTTTCGGGAATGTATAAAGATATAAAATAGTGTAAGCATTAAATAAATATATCAAACTGCTTCGTTAACATCAGCACCTGAAGCTTCAACATCTGAATTCTTAGTTTTTTCAATCTTAATGGTTGATTTCTTCCAGATACCTGTCCAGTAAAGTATATAAAGTATTACAGCTGATGTAGCATTACTTACTACAACCGCATACCACACGCTCTCTACCCCCATTCCAAGCACATGGGAGCATACCCATAAGGTTAGGAATCTGAATATCCAGATACGTGTTGCATCTACTGCCATAGTTATCATAGTATGCCCACAGCCCTGGAAAAGTCCCTGTGTAACATTATAAAACGCATTTGTCCAACAGCACATTGCCATGATAGATAAGAAATCTGTTGCAAGTGGTACTACATGCTCATCAGTTGTAAAGAATCTGACCATAGGCTCTGCAATAACTCTTCTTGAAAGAATCATGCCACATACAAACAGGAATATCGCCCCTATTCTAAGCGCTATATGATATGATTTATCAGTCCTTTTTACATTGCCAGCACCCATATTCTGACCAACGATAGTTGATATGGCAGAACCGATACCATTAGCCGGCATGGTTATGATACTGTTTATCTTGTTACCTATGCCATATGCTGTCATCGCAGTTGCTCCATACACATTGACATTCTTAGTCATAAGAAGGAAACCAAACTGCATTGTACTTCCTCCTATAGCTGTAGGCAGACCTATCTTTAAGATAGACATAACCTTGCTTTTATCAAACCTGAAGCCCCTGAAGTTAATACGCACAAGCTGGTTCTTTCCAGTAAGGGCAGCTACTCCTATAACTGCACTTGGAATTTTGGCTATAAGTGTTGCAAATGCTGCACCACCTATACCCCACTTAAGTACAACTAAAAAAAGTGGATCAAGTATGAGATTAATCGAAACACCAAGTATATTAAGCAGTAATGGTCTTACAGTATCTCCCTGTGCCTGCTTTACCGCAGAATACAGATTAATCATAAAAAGGAATGGTAAATCCATAACTACTATTCTTAAATATGTAAGTCCATAATTATATATATCACCTTCCGCTCCAAGCCATCTTACAAGACCTGATGAACATAACCAGCATATGCACGCACATACAACCGAAAACCCTAGTGACGTTATACATATATGGTTAGCCATAGAATTTGCCTGTTTATCTTCCCTTGCACCAAGATACTGTGATATAAGAATGGCACCCGCTGTTGTTATGCCAGCTCCGAAATTAATAAGTATATTCTGAAAAGGCGAAACAAGCGTTATCGCTGCCTGGCTTGTTGTTCCTATCTTTCCAAGCCAGAAGGTATCCGTAAGATTATACATTGACTGTATAAAACTGTTAAGCATAACAGGTATTGCCAGCGTAAGTATTGCCTTTACAAGGTTACCATTAAGAATCATCTCTCTTTTACTGTCACTTATTGGTCTTGCCATGTTTTCTCCCTCTCTTTCCCATACACTCACGAGCCCGCGCTGCGCACTTTTTCGTCCTGCTTCGCAGCCGCTTCCTTTTCTTTTGCGCTCATTATTTCGTAATTTACTCTTTATTTTTTCTAATATATATGTTAGCATAAAAAGCAGTAATTTCTACTAATTATTATTTATATTTAATGCAAATTACAGATTATTTGTACATTTTCGATTTTATGTGCAGAAATGAGGACTACTATGTTACAGGATATGCAAAAGAATTTTGAAATCAAAAAAATTAAACGTTCAGCATGTAAGATGAAGGAACCACATTCCCATCCATTTCATGAGTTGTTCTATCTGGCAAAGGGGGAATGTACGGCATTTCTAAGCCATAATATATATAAGTTCAGCAAGGGCGATATTGTCATAGTCCCAGCTGGAACCATACATAAAACTGATTATACAGGAAAAGGTATCAACGAACGTATCGTTATAAGTTTTAAAACATCTGTTACTGACTGGCTGAGTAACGTCGTTGGAACTGATATTGTATCCGATGTCATGCAGACTGGTGTTATAACTATACCTGAAAAAAGAAGGGATTATATAGAAAAGCTTCTTGATAAGCTTATATTTGAAAATGAAGGTCAGGATCCTCTATCACCCGGCTTCGTAAGTGTGGCTCTGGCTGAGCTTATACTCTTCATCGCAAGATGCAAACAGTATGAGGAAAATGTTATAAAAGAAATCGATGTAGACAACCAGATTATGCAGGAGGTTGCCACTTATATATACAACCACTACAGCGAAAAGCTTGTTCTTGAAGACATGGCAAAGCAATTCAACCTGAGCCGTTCATATCTTTCTAAAAAATTTAAAAGTGTAACTGGTTTTGGTTTTAAGGAATATATTATTAATGTCCGAATAAAACACGCCTGCGAACTACTTCTTAACACGAATAAATCAATAACCACAATTGCTTTTGAATGTGGCTTTAACGACAGCAACTATTTTGGAGATGCATTCCGCAGAACCAAAGGTATATCGCCAAATAAATATAGGAGAAATCAGGAGAATATATAATATTTGCAGCTATTAATTTTCCGCCAGACCAGCCGATATATTAAATATAACAAAAGCCATGGATGGCTGTTACCTTATTTACATAATTTAATTCACAATCACTAATGATGGTTAGAATGGAGGAATAATATGGGATTAAACGGAGTTAATTCTTATTACACAGGTTACGAAGCAGTTTCTGGTAAAAAGACTGCTGCTAAAGACATAGACAATACAACAGCTTCTAAGAATACAGATGTTGCTGCCACATATGAGGCTTCAAACGTATCTGATAAAACATCTGCATCTTCTGTAAAAAGCAAGGCTGCTAATCCAGAACTCATAGCAAAGCTTAAAGCTGACTCTGATAACCGCTTACAACAGCTTCAGTCACTTGTTACTAATATGTTTAAGAAGCAGGGAATAACTATAGGAACTGCTGATGATATGTGGAAGGTGCTTGCGAGTGGTAACTTCACAGCAGATGCTGATACTATTGCCAAAGCAAAGGAAGATATATCCGAGGATGGCTACTGGGGTGTTAAACAGACATCAGATAGAATCTTTGATTTTGCACAGGCTCTTGCTGGTGATGACGAAGAAAAGATGAAATCTATGAAGAAAGCTGTAGAAAAAGGCTTCAAGGAAGCTACTAAAACATGGGGTAAAGAACTACCTGATATATCTAAGAACACTTACAATGCTGTTATGGATAAGTTTGATAAGTACTTCTCTTCCAAAAAAACAGATTCCACAGAAGCATAATATAACTTAATACAATAAGCTGATAAAGCCAGATAAAATATGCCACACATTTACTTATGTGCATACATATTTTATCTGGCTTATATTTATTGTTTATTTCTGCTCCTGCATGCTCTCTTTTATCAGCAGCAGCCTTGTACCGCATGGTACAACATCACTGTCAGATAATCTTTCAGCCTTCTCATTGTCACTTCTTATTGCATCACAGGTAGTATTATATTTCTTTGCTATATCCCACATGCTGCATCTGCCATCAGATATATATCCTACCATGGAAGGCAGTGAAGCATAATACTCTTCATCTGTTGGTATGTACTCACACTCATCTATGGTAGGAAAATCTACCGGTTCAAAGCATATGGCATCCAGTGATACTACTGCCTTCACCTCTATCTTTGCATTACTTCCCATAGATGCTGTAAGCTGTTCTATGCATGGTCTTATCTGATATTCTATATTCTCTTTATCATACTCCTTAACTGCTACGACCCCGGTGTAAGGTATAACAGAATTTACGCTGCCCATAGGTGCATTATCATCAGATGTTATGTAACATACATTTACCATAACTGCACCTCTTACTTCTATGCCCTCTGGAACACATTCATAGTCATCTATCTGGACTCTGGCAGTTGCATTCACTATCTGCAGAAGGTTAATATAATCTGCCAGCTTTATGTTATCAGAAACTCTGCACTTTGTATTGTTTCTTATAAGAAGCTTCTTAAGATGTACATCTGACTGTTTTTTATTCATTGTTCCTAACGGAACATATATATCCCACAACGCTGTCTTTTTACTGTCTTTATATGAGCGGATATCCATATCAAGTACAAGTTCTACTGCTATATCCCTGTTATTCCCATCATAATCAGGTTTTACATCGATATTTTTCCCCGTCATATTAAAGCCTACATAACATATGCTGTCAGGGTCGGCACCACTCACATCTATTATCCCTGTAAATGGAACTGCTGTCTCATACCATTGAACAGAGCCCGCAGCATCATTTCCAATATACATTATAAATACACTCAGTTCTCCGCTTACGCTTAACCCATCTTCTGTCATCCGCGTACTCACATTTCTTACATCAACATCATCCCATACAAGCTCTGATATATCTGTTTTTCCGTTTGGCAATGACATACTCTCCTTAATTCTTAGATTATCACGCATATTGACATCCATCTGCGCATACTCATAATCCTTGAAAAGAAGCTGCGGCTTACATCCCTCATCTTCTGATATCTGTGCTGCGACTTTTGCATTTTTAATCTCTTCACAGGTAACTGTGATACTTACTATCGCTTTAACACTTATCTTTCTTGAGTTAACAGGTTTAATTGTGAGGTCTTCTATGTATGCTTTACATGTCACATCTGTATCGGATGCATCACATGACAGATTCACATTCTCCACAAAATGCAGGCTTCCATCCAGTCTTACCGGTATAAGTCTGCCTCCCTCCTGTCCTTTACCTATATATAGCACGGCATATTTCAGATTACCCTCCACCTGTGCTTTATCCTGATTGACCCTTACGCCATCAGTCACAACCAATCCAAAATCCTTTATTATACTGTCTATATCTGTCTTACTGTCTGGTACATTATAATCATCATCCAGTGTTATCTGCGTTGTATTAGAGCATTTTATAGTATATTCGTGAATATTGTCATATTTAAGCTCCAACTCATATACCTCCTGATATCAATGTTTGCTGACAGTGAACTGCTTTGTTAAAGCGGATTCACACAATTCTACCATCATTCTATGCCTGGATTATCCCTTATATTCCTTATTAATCCATAATCTTACTTATTCGCATTATATGCAGTTGTATCTATCATAGAAAATCTGAATATATATCCTGCTACATTCTGAATACCACAGTCTCATCCCTTTTTTCATATTTTAGTACTATGTATGGTGTTGTTGGCACTTCATTAACAGGCTCATTTTCCGCAGGTCCCATAAGTGTAAAATCAGCATATATAGCGTTACCACTCTTATAGACATCATTTACCTTAATGCTATATCCTGATGTTTCCTTGGTTCCAAAACCTGCAACAACATATGTATAATCTTTCGTTGTATATGTCATTCTTAATGTATTTGTTTTTTTGTTATCTATAAGCTTCTTTAGCTCTGCCGGAAGATCTTCATTCTCTACTACTGTATAATCAATCACCTCATGCTCTTTTGACTCATTCTTACTGCAGCCAGTCATAGTCATGATGCTTAAAACTATGATGCATAATATTGCAGGTAATATGTATATGTATCCTTTTAAAGCACAGAAATATTCTTTTGATGTATACTTATCCACAGATTGCTTTGCATCCTTAGTATTATATCCACATAATCGAGACATAAAAAAATCCCCTTGTTAATAAGACTAATAATATCTTATTAACAAGGAGATTCCTTTATGCTTATATTTATTAATATTTTTATAGCTTCAATAATCAGTCAGCTACATAGCCTTTACTCTTAATAACATCTATAACCTGATCAACATACTTTTCACACTCATCATGGGTTCCGGCCTCAACCATAACTCTTATAACAGGCTCTGTACCACTCTCTCTTACAAGTATACGTCCATTCTCACCAAGTGTGTCTGCCACTCTGTCTACTGCTGCCTTAACATCCTCATCGTTCTGTGCTGTAGGCTTATCATATACACGTACATTCTTAAGCACCTGTGGATATATGTGAAGTGGTGCTGCAAGCTGTGCTAATGACTTTTTCTTTGCTATCATAACCTCCATCATCTTAAGTGCTGTTATGATACCATCACCTGTTGTTGCATACTTGCTGAATATGATATGTCCAGACTGTTCACCACCAAGACGGTATCCATTCTGTGACATACACTCATATACATACTTATCTCCAACCTTAGTCTTTTCATAATCAATGCCTGCAGCATCGAAAGCCTTATAAAGACCAAAGTTCGACATAACTGTTGTTACAACAGTATTATCTATAAGCTTTCCTCTCTCCTTCATATAACATCCATATATATAAAGGATATGGTCTCCTGTTATAACATCACCATTCTCATCTACACAAAGACATCTGTCAGCATCACCATCAAAAGCAAAGCCTGCATCAAGATGCTCTCTCTTTACAAGATCACATAAACCTTCAATATGTGTAGAACCACAGTTAGCATTGATATTAGTTCCATCAGGGCTTGCATTGATAACATAAGTCTTGGCTCCAAGTGCATCAAACACAGCTTTAGCCAGTGTCCATGCACTTCCGTTAGATGCATCAAGACCTATACGCATTCCCTTAAAGGAATATATGGCAAGACTCATAAGATATCCCATATATCTGTTACGTCCTGCTGTATGATCTACCGTACAGCCTATCTGTTCCTTTGTGGCATATGGGATATCTCCCATCTCACCATCAAGATACTTTTCTATTTCACCTATAACATCTTCTCTCATCTTTTCGCCTTTGCTGTTGATGAGTTTAATACCATTGTCATAGAAAGGATTGTGGCTTGCTGATATCATAATACCGCAATCAAAATCCTCCGTTCTTGTTACATAGGCAACACTTGGTGTTGTTGTTACATGCAGAAGATAAACGTCTGCTCCTGATGCTGTAAGTCCTGCAACAAGAGAATACTCAAACATATAACTGCTTCTTCTTGTATCCTTACCAATAACAATCTTAGCTTTTCCATCTTCCTTTTCCTTACCATAAAACCATCCAAGGAATCTTCCAACCTTAAATGCATGATCTACTGTAAGTGTAACATTAGCTTCTCCACGGAATCCATCAGTGCCAAAATACTTTCCCATTATTCTGCCATCATCCTCTCTGTTGACCAGATTTCAACTTCATACTTGTTAGCCTTGTTGTATCTCTTTCTAAGATCCTTAAGCTGCTTAAGGTATTCTAACGTAACCTTGCCTGAAAGCTTTGATTCGCCCTCTGTTCTTTGCTGGAACTTATAAGGTATCTCAATAACCTTCTTATATGAACCCATAGCAAGAACTTCAACCATAATCTTCCAGCCTATAGGCTGAAGATCTGCATGTGCTATAACTTCACGCCTGAACATAAAAAGACCACTTGTAGGGTCAGATATCTGTCTTAAACAAGGAAGCATCCACTGTCCTATCTTTCGTGCTGTTCCAGATACGAACTTTCTGTACCAGTTAAGTCCACCATCATCTCCACCTGGTATAAGACGGCTTGGTATACAGAAATCTGCTCCACTTTCCATAGCCTTATACATATATTTAAGTACAACCGGTGGATGCTGTAAATCAGCGTCCATACAAGCCATATAATCACCCTTTGCAAGCTCAAAGCCGCGAAGAACAGCTGTCGCAAGACCAGTTTCTCCTGTTCTGTGTTCCATCCTTACCTGTGGGAAGTCTTTGGCAACCTCCATAATAACCTCTGGTGTATTATCTTTACTATCATCTACAAACAATATTTCGTAATCTATCCCCTTAAGTGCATCATTTATCTGTGTCACCAGATTTCTAATATTCTTTCCCTCATTAAATGTAGGTACAACTACTGATAACATATTTTTCTCCTTCTGATATCTATAACATTCTGTAGCTTATTCATCTGCAAAGTAATGTGCAGTCACATTCATCTTATACATGATTACTTTATACAATAATAGTAATTCTAAAAAGCGTGTTAATTATAATACCTTTATGTAAAGTTCGCAAGTATTTTCACAAAGTATACACAATGCGTGTTTTTGTACATCACTATTCAGCTTTAACGTTACATAAGCAGTCCATCCCAGAAATACCATGCCGATATACATATAACCTCTGCAGCTGCAAGAAGTACCATAATAACACGCCTTGTATTTCTGCCTGTTAAAAGCAGGGCTTCTGTAATCCCTATATATACAACAAATGAACCGACTATGAATCTTAATGTACTCATGACACTTGAAGTAAGCGGTATCATAAGTGCAATTATGCCAAATATACCACAGGCATAATGTTTCCTTACCAGCATGATCACATACAACAACAATGTAAAAACACACAGCCAGCCAAGTATAATTCCGTTTATCTGCTTAACATCTGACATCTCTCCAAGCCTGCCAGTACATGATTTAATAAGTACTCCGATAACAGGAAACAGCTTCTGTGTCCGCCATGCCTTCTGCACATGATAAAAAGCCCATGCATCACCACAAAAGCCTCTTAAAAATGTCATATAAACAAATATTCCCAAAGGACATATAGCAAGTGCCAACAGCTTTCCTGCATCAGATATAACATCTTTTATAAATGCTTTTATAGTTGCCACAATCCTTCTTTCCTCATCTCTATGCTGCTTATACATAGAAACATACATATCTGTAAGTAACACAACTATCAATGTACAGCCTACTATTCTGGTTGCACTTGCAAATGCTGCAGACACTCCTGCCATCATATAGTTTTTTTTCTTTGTGTTATAGAAACACAGCACAACACACATAGTAAACAGGCTTTCTGTATACATTGAACCATAATATACTGCACATGGTCCTGCAAACATCAGAAATATGATTATATTTTCTATATCCACTCTGTCATACTTATCTGTATCAAGCTCCAGCCATGCGAATCTAACAGCATAATATACTGCAATTATTATGCATATGTTAGACACCAGCATGCCAATAGCATATGTGTTTATATATCCACCTGTAATAATCCTAATCAGGGCACACACCATAGGATACAGCGGAAAAAAAGCCCAGTTAGCCATGCCTGAAGACCTTGGAAGCTTATATCCTTCCTCCGCCAGCTCCTTATACCATTCTGCATCCCATGGATTCATATAATACAACAGGTTATGTGGTGTATCTGCCACAAGATTCATGACTGGAACCATAGCCCACATTACAAGGCGTGATAACAACCAAACAACTATTATTTTAGTAAAAAGTCTGAGCTTTTCATTATTCTTATAGTGCTCTATAAATACTGAAAACATTTATATCCCCAATACGTATCTTATATTAACTATTATACTTGCAACAAGAGGTATTGCAAACATAAGCACTGCAAGTACTACTATAATAGCCATATACACACCACTTGCACATGCCTGCATCCATCCCGGTATCCTTATATTCTTATAATGATCAACAACCATAATGGCAATCATAGCTATAAGTACAAGAACAGATATGAGCAATCCTTTATCCTTAGCAGCCGGCTTAAATGTAAATACTATCTCATTTTCGCCACTATTAACAGAAACTCCTGTAAACATTCCTGCAATATCTTTAGTTTCACGTTTTTCACCATTCACTGTCACTGTCCAGTTATCACTCTTTATTATAGGAACCATAACATAATCATCTGTGCTGCTTCCATTAACCTTTACAGTAACCGAATTGTTTGTGTATGTAACCTCACTCTGCCTATTCTCATACTTCTTACATAAAGAATCAAGTTTATCAAGGTCAATACCACCCATAGTAAATATGTAGTTTCCAACTGACACCTCACCATTATTATCAAGTGGTCTTGCATAATCAAGTTCAACGGTAACATCCTCATTTTCAAAAGTGCCAATATATATAAGTCCATTATTATAATCAGTTGCATAATACTTATTACTTACATTACCTATAGTTGGTATATCTATCTGCTTTCCATTAACTTTTATTGTAAGGCTTCTGAACAGATTAGAAACATTAGCATCCGATGTTCCTATATTACAATCTGCAACACTCATATACACTGCTGCTTTTCCACTTATCTTATCCTTATAGGTCTGTACAACATGCGTTGTCTGTGTTGACTTATCTGGTGTTGTATTATCAGAGGCTTTATTTATATCTGCTGTCTGTGCTGCACTTACCTCGTATGTTCCTGTACCTGAAAGCTTTCCATACTCTGTTACAAGCTTATCTGAATCACCACTTAAGGCACTGTACATAAGATTATGAAGATATATCCAGTCCCTGGCTGTTGTATTCCAGTTATATCCGGATTCTGTGCTGTTTTGCTGGCTCACTTCTGAGAGCTTTGTAAAATCTTTGCTAAAATCTATTGATGCTAACCTGCTGCTTGTAACCATCGCAAAAGGAAGCTGATAATTAGCCTTGTACAGGTCATATTCGTTATCTTCTGTTCCTTCCTTCTCCAATGTATACAATGAACTGTCTAACTTATTAATATTAACCGCTTCTGTTACGTGTATAAGTGCATCTGAAAATACTGTTCCGCCTGAATCAAGTGCCCAGAGAAAATACTTTGAATGTCCCCATCTTACAGTTTCTTTTTGTGTATTCTTCTGAAGTGCTGCTGTAAAGCTTGAAAGTGAACCTCTCTTCATAACAAGCGGATAGTTCGCATTCATACTTAAATCAGGATTCGTCACTCTGTCTACAGGTGATGAGCTTATACCAAGATTATTCGTTGCATTAACTGCAAGCTGCACATAGTCACCATACTGATATGGCGCATATGTGTAAAACTTAGGTGGTCCTGTCATGGCAAATGCTCCTATGAACACTTCAACTGCCACAAGACTTATGACAATACTTACCTTATAACCATTCTTCATAACTGTTACACCTATAATGTGTATTACAAGCATAACTGCAAATACCGCAATAAAGAATACAAATGCTGCTACATATGAGTTCACTGGAAGTTTATCATATATCACTGCCATAACTGCACATATAATAACAGTTACCACTGCCTGTATAACAGCCTTCTTTTTCTTAATACAGTCATTTACCAGCACCTTATCTGCATATGCACAGGAAAGACATATAAGTGTAAATGCTATAATATAACCATTTCTTAATGTATAACCATTATATGAGCCGAAATGCCACATAATGTTAGTACCTTCCGCTATTGCCTGTACCATAACGATAGCTATAAGCGATATGGCATACCAGTTAAATCTTCTTGCAGCTTCATCATTCTTATATCCCACTGCTTTCATGCTTCTGTGGATTCCTGTAAATATTATCACGAAGAATAATCCCATGCCATAAAACATCATTATTCTCTCAAACTCACCGAGGCTGAAGCTTCTGAAGGTCGGATTAGATATCCATGAAAAATACTGGCTTACAAGCGACTCTGTATTACCAGTTCTTTGTGACTGTGAAAGCTGTGCAAATACTGGTATAAGCATAAATGCTGAAAGAGCAATTCCTGTGAATGTGCCAATGCCTACATTCCACGCCTTCTTGCATCTTTCCTTCTTATCACACATGAATATAAGATACATACCGCCAACGAGGAGAATATATACAAGTGACATAGCAGCAAGATAATAATTGATTATGAACATAACTGCTACCATGATGATATAAAAAAGCTTCTTTCCTGTCTTTTCCATAATATCAAGTGCCATCATAAGAAGTGGAAACAGTGCAACTATATCCATCCATGGTGTGAAGCATGATGCATACAGCAAAACATATCCGCAGAAAGCATATGCTACTGCAAACAACGCCTTTATGTTATATGACAGTGAGTTATATCTTTTATTAATAAAAGCATACATTGTAACTGACATGACAAATGTTTTTATAACAGTAAGCACTGATATAAATTCAAGTATATAATCTCTTGGACAAAGATATAAAAACAGATTGAATGGGCTTATCATAGAGAATGCTGACATACTCATAGACACATTCGTTCCAAGTCCTGTATACCAGTCAAACCATATACTGGCATCACCATGCATGGCATCCCACAGATGTGCATACAAAGGTGCAACCTGCTGCATATTATCAAAAAGGTCTATTCTGCTGCTTCCAAAGGGCCATATACCCTTAGCCACAAGAACTATTAACATAACAAGTAGTGTTATCAATCCCGGAAACAGATAACCCAGTATCTTTTTCCCTTTATTATCAGAACTGTTATTCATATATATCTCCATTCATGTTTATACGTGTGTTACTATACAGGTAGACTTACCATTTACTATGATATTTCTCTTGCCTGCACTTATAAAGAAGCTCTCACCAGCCTTAAACTTCATCTCCTTATCATAATCATCTGTCATAATAGTTCCTTCTCCCTCAACTACTATAACTGATACAAAGGATGCCTCATCAACTGGTATTTTCGCCTCGTCCTCAACCTCGTATTTAATTACCTCAAAGTACTTACATTGTACTAGTCTTTTTGCCATATAATGTTCATTATGTGTAAGCATTACATTGCATTTGTTATCTCTTACATACTTAACAGGATTCACAACATCAAGTGACTTGGCAACGTGAAGCTCACGTGGATTACCAAACTTATCTCTTCTGTCATAATCATACATTCGATATGTGCAGTTAGAATTCTGCTGTATTTCACATATGAATATACCAGCACCTATGGCATGTATTGTTCCAGCCTTAACCATAACAACATCGCCCTTTTTGACATCAATCCTGTTAAGAATTTCTGTTATTGTGTTGTTTTTTATACGTTCTTCTATCTCTTCCCTTGATGAATCCCTTGACAGTCCACAATACAGATATGCACCTGGTTCGGCATCAAGCACATACCACATCTCATTCTTTCCATATTCATTTTCATTCTCAAGCGCATATTCATCATCTGGATGAATCTGTATAGAAAGTGCCTGCTTTGCATCTATAAACTTGATAAGAACAGGAAATCTGTCCTGTGCCTGGCATTTCCATCCAAGTGCCTCTTTTCCTATAATAGTCAGATAATCATTAAAAAGCATGCCCTTATAATAGCCATCTGCTATACGGCTCTGACCATCTGGATGTGCAGAAAGCTCCCAGCTCTCGCCTATAACATCATAGTCACATTTCTTTCCAAAGACATCTCTTATCTTTGTTCCACCCCACAGGTTATCCTTGAAGGCTGGATCTAATTTTACTATAGGACTGCTATCTGACCTTACGTAGTTACCCTCATTATTGCCTGTTTCATATCCATATATCTTTACAAGATCATTTTCGAGTATGGAATCACCTATTCCTACCTCTATGATAACTACATTCTTATCTGTTTTGTTAGCTACCCTGTGCTTAGTTCCTACTGGCACAAAGACACTCTCATATTTATGATAATCCTTTGTTTCAGTTCCCAGCGTTATAGTCGCAGTTCCTTCAACTACAGACCAGTATTCTGCTCTTAACTCATGCTGGTGCAGATTCATCATCATACCTGGAAATACCGTTACCTTCTTGACCTTATAGCCCTTTGAATAGTTAAGAAGCTCATGAATACCCCATTCCCTGTATGATATTCTGTTATAATCAAAATATGTCTCATACTGATTCATATTATCTTTTACTATTTCTTTTATATTATCAGCAGACTTCTGGGATGATATATACACTGCATCCTCTGTATTAACAACAACCATATCTCTAAGGTCATTAGCTACTACAAGCTTTCTTTGTGCGTTGTTAATAACTGATACGTTACTGCAGTCATTCTTAATTATATAATCAAGCTTACCCTCTGTATGCTGTTGTTCTATATCACATACGTTGTCTATATCTTTCCATGTTATATCAGCTTCAACAACCTTAAGCTTATCACAATCCTTAAGCACAAGTGATTCTATGCTTCCACTAGGAATATCCTTCATAATATTCTCTGAAAAACGGATTGCCCTTCTTATTGCTGGAACCTTTCTTTTGGCTGTTCTGCATGTTCCATAAAGCTCAGGCTGCTCTTTTCTTACGATATTTATCATATCTCCAGCTCGAAATACAAGCATTCCGCTGTTCCACAGATATCCCTCATCATAAGAGTAACAATCAGATATTTCTGATGAACAGCTATCAAAATCGACCTGTGGTATGAGCCTGCACACATCACAGTTATCCCTTAATATATATCCGAGATTCTTTGCCTGGTATTCAGGTTTCACACCAATTGCTGCTATTACACCTGACTTAGCCATATCCTTGGCGCTTATTATGGCATCCTTATAGCCTTCTCCATCTATAAAATTATCTGAATTAACTATAAGCACGAATTCTGTAGGATTAGCAAACATAGTTCCAAGTATAATCGCTGCTGCTGTTCCTTTTGCTGTTCCCTCAAGAATCAGTCTGTACCTTAGACTCTGGAATGCCTTCATCTGTCCATTTACTATATTTTTATATGCCTCATTAGTTACTATTATAAATTCATCACAATATGGCATATTTCTCACAACCGTTTCCTGAAGCAATGAACGTCCTTCTTTAAAATTCATAAACTGCTTAGGATAATTTTTTCTGGACAATGGCCATAAACTATCGCCACTGCCGCCTGCCAGGATAACACACTTCATATAAATGTCCCTCCCAAAATATACTAATTAATTATTATCACTATTTTCGTTTGAAATTGGTCTGTCTTGTTTATCATCGTCTGAATCAGAGGTTGTCTTTTCTTCTGCAGTTGTTTTCTCTTCTGTAGTCTGTTCCTCTGTTGTTTGCTGCTCTGTTGTTTTCTCTGTTTGCTGCTCTGTTTGTTCCTCTGTTGTTTGCTGCTCTGTTTGTTCCTCTGTTGGTTCCTCTGTTGGTCCATCTGTTGGCTGTTCTTCTACAGAGCTTTCTTCCTGCTGCTCCCTTGATTCTTCGTTATTTCTTGTAGTCTCTCTCTGTGTTTCTTCCCGTGTATTCTCTCTTCTTTCAGTCTGTGCAGTATTGTTTTCTGTCGTATTTCCTTCTTCTGTCTGTCCAGCAGTAGTGCTGCCAGCTGTTGTGCCTGTCTGCTTTGTTGTTGGCTGTTTTGTTGTATAATACTGCATGTCACGGTAATCATAATCTTTATTAACTTTTTTCTTATTATTCTTTCCAGCTATAACAGAAACAAACAATACAGAAACAAGTGCAATAACAACTATACATCCTGCAATCCATGACATTGCCATTCTGGCAGGCAATGAAAGTGCTGGGAACAATCTTCTTATAAAGAGGGTAACAGCATTTTCATGATGTCTGTTCCTCTTCTGGTATACAGAGCTTACAGCCTCCTGCTCATCATATTCATTGCTGTATTCTTCTGACTCATCATCCGATTCATCATACTGTTCTTTATCATCGTCTGAATTTTCGTATGCATCTTCATATATCTCATTTGAAATATTATCATTTGCAACAGCTGCCTTAGCTTCATCAGCTGTGTTTTCTAAAGCAACTGCCTCTCCTGACAGTATAAACTTAATCTGTGCTATCCAGCTTCCAATATATGAGCTGTCAACATCTGTCATTCTCTCAATAGCATCTACCGACTGCATCTCATATGCATATAACTCTACAAGTGCCATCTGTACAGAATCTAAAGACTTTAACTTTTCATCCTCCTCATCAAACACCAAAGGACTTCTGAATGCATTTGCCTTTTTCTTCATATACATAAGAAACTCTTCATCTTCACGTATTTTTGAGAACTTATATTCTTTAATATCTGTTTTTTCACTTAATTCCTTTGAATTCTCATCTACTGCATTTACAAAAAAATATGTTGATACGATAACTGCAATCTGTTTATGAATATTTTTCGTCAGATCTATACCATTTATCTTACTGCATACCTGAATAAGAGCTTTTTTAGCCTGTGTTGTACTCTTTGCTTCATCCTTATATACTGGATATGAGAGTGCATATACTTCTTTATATATCTTATTGCACAACTCCTTTTTCTGCACCTTACCATCTACAACATCCTGTATAAGCTGAACAAGTTCTTTATCCTGTTTATTATTCATACATATCTCCCTATTTTAATATAATAAAACTCATAACTTACTTTTTACTTACTATCCCGTTATTATAACACCTTGTTACATAATTGTCACTATCACTAACACCATCAGGAAATATCACTAATCCCACCATGAAATATTAAAAGCCGCGACCATGCAGAAAACCTTCCCACATAGCCACAGCTTAATAACTGATATCTATGAATCCGACGATAAGATGATATCATAGCTAGAAATTAGCATATATAAAATCTGAGGTAGTGCTTGTGCTTCCATATATAAGTATAAACATTATAAATACTATATATATAAACCACCTGAGCACAATGTTCCTTGATGCTACCATCTCTCTTATTTTAATACCCTTTTCCTTGAGAACACTTACAACAAATATTATTATACAGCCTGCTGCAACTATAATAAGATCCTGTGCCGTAAGGCCAACTGCCTTAACTGTTGCCATTGATATCTGTGACAAATGTGCTTTAGTCACTGTATCTAAAAGCATGACATTAGCTGCATGAAGATCCGGCGCCATATCAAAGTAAAAACCTATATTAACAAGTATAAATGTTCTTATAATACAGAACACCTGGTACCACCAGCTTTTAGGATTAATGTGTAAGCTCTCGTGTATCCTTGCATACACTGGTGCAAGCATGCCGCTTGCTGCTATGATAACACCATTGTACATGCCATACATTATATATTTCCACGCGGCTCCATGCCATATACCTACTATAAAAAACACAAGCAGATTGGCAAGACTTACTGGCACAAGCTTTCCAACATTATTTCCAAATGTTTTCTTACACCATTTGCCGAACTTATTCATACATCTTGATAAGGAAAATGGATAGAATATATAATCCTTCATCCACGTACCAAGTGTTATATGCCATCTTCTCCAGAATTCACCTATAGAACGCGAAAAATATGGCTGTCTGAAATTCTCATCCATGGTGATGCCAAACATCTGTGCAATACCAATTGTAATATCAATACCACCTGAGAAATCTGCATACAGCTGGATACTGTAAAGAATCACACCAAAAACGTTAATCCAGCCCCCATAATTCCAGTAGTTGTTAAATATAAGCGTTACTGCTGCATTTACCCTGTCAGCAAGCACCATCTTCTTAAGCATGCCCCATAGTATTCTCTGTAAACCAAACTGTATATTTTTAAGGTCGTAGGCATGTCCCTCATACAGCTGTTCACCAAGCCTTTCATATCGGCCGATAGGTCCCTGAAGAAGCTGAGGGAAAAACGATACAAACAACGCATACTTAAAGAAATTCTTCTGTGGCTCATGCTTTCCCCTGTATACATCAACAACATAACTTACTGACTGGAATGTATAAAACGATATACCAAGCGGAAGTGTAAGCTTAAGAACACTTAATCTTTCCGAACTTCCAAATGCAGATAATATCCCGTTGATATTACCTATCATAAAGTTAGTGTACTTACATACTGCAAGCACTCCGAACGAAAGAAGGATCACACATAACACGACCTTCTTTTTTTTGTTAGTTATATCCTTCTTAAATGCTTTCTTTGTCTCTCTGTCTGCATCCTTATCCGGCTTTTCACTATTAAGCTTTCCAAGTAATATTCCACCTGTATATGTAACAGCTGTAGTCAGTATCATCATCCATACTGTTGTAACATGATATGAAAAATAATACATGTAGCTTAATATAAGCAGCCATACCCATCGCACCTTTTTGGGGATGATATAATATACAACCAGCGCCATAAGCGCAAACAGAAAGAATTCAAATGTTGTAAAAGACATACTGCTCTCCATTCTTTATATCATAGGAAACCAATCTAATATGACTTCCATTCAAGTCCTGTGGCCTCCTCATAATCCTGTACCATAGAGTTATACATACTCTCATATGAATCATAAAAATATCTGCTCTCATCCAGCGTTCCCTGTGCATCCTCGTAAAGAACCTCCGAAAGAAGCTCCGAATAGCTTTCTGCAAGCTCTCCATACATATGTCCCTCTGCATCCACATATGCTGAATCATCTCTTGGAAGTGCTGACATAAGTGCCTTATTAAAATCATAATAGGCTATTCCATAGCTGTCAAAGAGCGCTTTAAGTTTCGTAACCGCCTTATCAACCTCTGCATCCCTGAATGCATCTGGTGTTATAGGCGATTCTACACATACTATCTGTATGTTGTTTTCCCTGCAATACTCAACCAGCTGCTCAAACTGTGCTATAACAGTCTTATCAAGCTCCTTATTGGCATTTCTTTTCATTGTCTGTGTATATTCAGGATTTCCCGGAACTTCATTTATCCTGTATCTATAGCAGAAGCCCTTTCCCATATAAGGTCCACCTGCTGTAGCAAAATATCCATCCTTATCAAGTCCTGCTGACATATCATAGTTTTTATATTCTTCCGTTTTCTTTAACTCAATATTGGTCTTTGCCTTATTCAAAGTGCATTTCCATGTAAGCCTTCTTGAAAATACATTTCTTATATCCAGATAAGACTTGTTCTTCCACAAATATTCTGCTTTAATCTGCGGATCATTTATCTGCTGATATATAAACGACCTTGAAAAATGATTCTGTGATTGTCCATTCATCCAGTAATAATAGTCAACATCTATAACTATTTTTTTAACGTCATTATCCTTGCATACAGACTTTAAAACATAATACATATCATCAACCGTTTCACCAGGAATACCCATATTAAATGAATTCACTCTCAGCTTTTCGTCTATACTGCTTGTATCTATACTGCATCTTGTATGGGATGCTCCAAGAATTATTGTATCATATCCATTATCCGTTCCTGCATTTTCAGCTTTAACCTGGTTAAATATGAACCTTATATATCCACTTTCTGCAAACAGATAGTCACATACACATATAACTGCCGCAAGCACACATATAAATATTACGCATCTAATGTGTGGCCATAACTTTTTCATACCACGCCTCGTTTCCTTTATTTGTTAGTTTTATATTCATTACAAAGCATTACAGCTGATTATATCATTGTCAGGCTTATTAATTGTTAACAATATGTTAACTCTTTTTGAATTTCCTGCGAAACCTTCTAACAAACATAAAATAAAAGCTGAATCTTTAACCATCGTTTTTAAGAATCAGCTTTTATTATTAATTACTTATATTTTACGTTACCACAGAAACCTGTTTAGCAGTTTACTGTACAGGAGCTGCTGTTTCTGCATTGTTAGCAGCTGTTGTTCCTGACGTTTCTGCTGCACCGGTTGTTCCTGATGTAGTACCGGTTGTTGTTTCTGTTGTATTGCCCTTGTCTGGTGCAGTAGTTTCAGGCTCTCCTTTTTTCTTTTCAACCCTGATTGTTATATCCTTCGTTTTAGTGTCACCCGACTTATATGTTGTAGCAAATGCAACATTCATATCACATGCACCATTAATTCCTGGGATATTTGCTGTACTTGTGTACTGCCATATATTATATCCAAAGTCAAGATCCGGAACTTCATCACCATCTTCATACAATCTGTTACTTGGACTGTTATAATACTTATAGAAATACCATGCAAGCCATACATTATACTTTGATGTAAGTTTGTTTGTGTGAACCTTATTTACCCAGTCATTCTTACTCATATATATCATAGGCTGGTATCCATGACTCTTTACTGTATCGCAGAACGCTTCACATATGCTTGTAAGCTCATCTTTGTTAAGTCTGTCACATGTTCTGTAGCCGCTTGATGTCTCCCAGTCGAAGGCTACAGGATATGTTATGTTATAGTCCTTTATAAGATTAAGAGTATATGATGCCTCTTCATATGCCTCCTGGACACTTAATGCCTGTGAGAAGAAGTATACTCCTACCTTGATGCCATTAGCTGTTGCCTGCTCTATATTGTATCTGAAATAATTGTCCTCATACAGATTACCATCATCACCTATAGATCTTCCGGCTACCTTAATCATGGCAAACTTATAACCAGCATCTGCAACAGCACCCCAGTCAATTCCGCCAGCATCGTTCTGCCAGTGTGACACATCAATTCCGTTGACTGTTTCTGTTACTGTCATGCCTGGTGCTGTATATTCATAATGAACCTTGTAGTTTCCTGCATTCTCAAGTGTAACCTTTATATCCTCAGGATTACCACCATAATTCTTAACCTCATCACCTGTCATCGAAGCAACCACATTACCCGCTTCATCTGTTATAGTAAATCCAATAGGTGATGATGAATTATAAAGCTCATCAATCCTTACGCCAGCAAGTGGTGCATATTCCTCGCCTGCTGTAACTGTTTTATCAGGATTATCAACTATAATATCATAATCCTTTGCTGTATCGTTCACTTTACTGTTACCTGAATCAGGTTCGTCAACTTCTACATCGCCGCCTATTTCAGTTGTCGAGTCATCTTCTTTAATCTTATCTGCAAGGTCCTCTTCTGGTATAAGCTCAACCGGCTTATCTGCACTTATGACTATTTTCTTACCATCATATTCAAACTCAAGTGATGAATCTGTTTCTATCACCTCTGTTTCTGTTTCCTCTTCCGCCTCAGTCTGTGCTGTAGTTTCCTCTGTAACTTCTTCAACTGTAGCCATAACTATAGTCTGCATAGTTTCTTCCTGTGCCGTTTCCACACCAGCCACTGTATCAGCCTTTGAGTGATTTCCAAGCACTACTGCAACAACAATACCTGTAACAGCCACTGCACATACCACCCCTGCTGCTGACAGGCAGACAACCTTATGAAGTGAAACGAATTCTTTTAGTTTGTTTAATAGTTCTTTTGCTTTATTCACTTTTCATTCCTCTTTTTCGTATTCTGTATATAATGACACAATATTCACCATATACACCTCTAGTCTACAATTAACATATTTTAGCACATGCACTTACACTTTTCAATTAGTGTTTAATTAATTATTGCAATTGTAACATTAAGATATGCGGCAAATGTGACCCATAACAGATATGGAACCATAAGCCATGCTGCGGCCCTGTTAACATGAAAGAAACGCCATATTGTAAATATTATAAGCACCCACAAAAGCATCAGCCATATAAAAGCCAGCCATAATGCTTTAAACTTAAAAAATATTACAGACCAGCCTATATTCACAAAAAGCTGTACTCCATATAATACAAGAGCTTCTGTCCTTTCATCATCCCTTGTTTCACACACTATATATGAGGCTATCCCCATAAGTACAAAAAGTATTGTCCATACAACAGGAAAAAGCTGACCTGGTGGCGAGAGTATGGGCTTATTAAGATTTTTATACATCTCCATTGAATTCCCAGTAAGAAGCCAGGATATAACACCTGCTCCCAGACTCACAACCAACGCCAATATCAGCCTTTTCCAATTAATTCCTTTATTTGCTGTCATAAACCTTCTCCAATCTGCTGCATATGCTTTTATACATAGCTGCATTTATAATCTAGGATTATAGTTTATGTAAAGATATAATAATTATTCATAAATACATACAAAACCATTGTCAACATATATTCTGTCTTACTATTCTTTTACAGACGTTCTTCTGCCTTATCAAGTGCCGCTGCCACAACAGCATCCATATCATAATACTTATATTCGCCAAGTCTTCCGCCAAATATAACTCCATCCAGTTCTTCTGCAAGCTTCTTATATTCAGCATAAAGCAAACTGTTCTTCTCATCATTGACAGGATAATAAGGGTCATCCCCCGGCTTCCATTCAGAACTGTACTCCCTGCTTATAACTGTTTTAGGCAGCTCATTGCCATTCTCATCCTTACCGAACTCAAACCATTTGTGTTCTATTATTCTTGTATAAGGACTCTTTTCATCAGTATAATTAACCGCTGCATTGCCCTGGTAGTTAGGCATATCCAGCACTTCTGTTTCAAAACGTACACTTCTGTACTCAAGTGTCCCAAGCTTATAGCCAAAATATTCATCTATCGGTCCTGTATACACAACATTTGATGCAAGCTTATCCAGCTCTTCTTTTTCTTTAAGATAATCTGTGGACAGTCTTACCTCTATTCCATCAAGCATATTTTCAACCATTCTTGTATATCCACCTATTGGAATACCCTGATAAAGTGCATTAAAATAATTATTATCAAATGTAAATCTAACTGGAAGTCTTTTTATAATAAATGCAGGGAGCTCTGTGCAAGGTCTTCCCCACTGCTTCATTGTATAGCCCTTTATAAGCTTCTCATATATATCTGTTCCAACAAGGCTTATTGCCTGTTCTTCAAGATTGTGCGGATTACTTATGCCTGCTGCCTGTTTCTGTTTTTCTATCATCTTATGTGCTTCATCTGGTGTAACAACACCCCACATTTTATTAAATGTATACATGTTAAATGGAAGTGAATATAGCTCACCATTATAATTAGCCACAGGTGAATTCGTGAATCTGTTGAATTCTGTGAATCTGTTAAGGTATTCCCATACCCTTTTATTATTAGTGTGGAATATGTGGGCTCCATACCTATGCACATTTATTCCTTCTATCTTTTCTGTATATACGTTACCTGCTATGTGATCTCTTTTATCTATTACAAGTACTTTTTTTCCGGCATCTGCTGCCTGTCTTGCAAATACTGCGCCGTACAGACCGGCACCAACTATTAAATAATCATACATAACCTCACTCCTTTCTCATGTTTGGGCGGGTCAGAAGGTTAAAAGCCTTTTCGTGCGAGCACGAACG
>OGEU01000486.1_pt1 | contig 41120 bp, 40 predicted proteins | sample 1570651 | NCBI WGS metagenome assembly OGEU01 (sample SAMEA2582129, study PRJEB24529) | metagenome | biome: Human gut stool | place: China | collected 2011 | reverse complement strand
ACTGCTTGATATTAAATTTATTTTCTCCTGTGAAATTTATATTCAGGGACAAACAGGGGACAAAATTTAGACAACAATAACACTAACAAAAGAAAATATAATTCTGATTTTGAGTTCTGTGATTGTCAAATAGCTTGCTGGCCAAAAGAAAAAAAGAAGCATTTTCTCTACGTTCTCTAGCCTTGATAACTTAATATTTAGATATAGCACTCAATTCTGATATCAAGTATAATATATGATATCTACTTTGAAACAAGAATTTTAAGGTTTAGTTTGGTATCTTGTATATTTAACAAGGTTCTAAACCAAACTTCGTTCAGCTTCATAATGACGAATATTGGTGAATAGGGTATTTCCTTTTCTCTTTTCGCCAGCAGCAGTATTGATTGTTATTGTTATACAAATGGAAAAATATTATAAAGCTATTTATGAATAGAGATATATCACGAGAAGGTAATTCTTTCAATAAGTATGGCAGTTCTTGGTCTCAATGATTTGATTTTTCACTCAATTATGATTCTGTACTGCATAAAATAGTGTATATTTTATGCAACATGCATTGTTGTTTGAATAAAAAATAGTAATATTGCACTTGAATAACAATATAGGAGATGAAAACAATCATTCTAAATCAGCGCAAAGAACGTGATGAACTGATGTCTCGTCCATATTTGATACGTAAGAGCATCCAAGATACAGATTTGTTATTGAGCAGCCATCTGATCAAGTTGATAACAGGTCCTCGACGGGTGGGCAAATCCACTCAAGCATTATTGATGTTGCGAGACAAGAATTTCGCATATCTGAACTTCGACAATTATCAATTACTGGAAACTTGGGATGCGAATCTGGTCATGCGGATGCTGGATGATGTCTATCCTGGGTATGAATATATCCTGTTGGACGAGGTCCAGAACCTTGAAGCGTGGGATTTGTGGGTCAGTGAATTATATAGGATGGGAAAGAATCTTGTAATAACAGGCAGTAATGCCAGAATGCTCAGCAGTGAAATGGCTACAGTATTGACAGGCAAGTATCTTCAGGTAGAGATGCTGCCTTTCAGTCTTGAAGAGTTTTTCGATTGGAACAAGCTTGATCTGCATATACTGAAACCGGAACACAAAACAGAATCTCTTGTGCTGACAGATGACTATTTGAGGAATGGCGGTTATCCGGAAGTAGTCGCTTCACGCCAATTGACACGCAATTATCTTGACACGTTGTTTGATTCCATTATATGGAAAGATGTGGCTAAGCGTCATAAAGTTCGGAATGTGACAGATCTGAATAACCTGGCCATGTATCTTGTCTCGAACTTCTGTAATCCTGTTAGTGCTAATGAATTGACATCGGAACTTGACTTCTCCAGTGTCAATACGACTAAAAAATATATGGATTATCTCCATGAACCATACCTTTTCTATTATTTGTCACGCTACAACAATAAGCTTAAGCTGATGAAAAAAGCTCCAAGGAAAGTATATGTCGTTGACAACGGTTTTGTGGCATCAAAGGCATTTTCCTTGAGTGATAATTTAGGGCGACTGCTTGAAAATCAAGTTTTCATAGAACTTATACGCCGGGGCTATGATGTTGAAAAGACCATGTTTTATTATCGTTCACGGAATGATAAAGAAGTTGATTTTGTCCTTCGTGAAGGACCACGCATATTACGCCTTGTCCAGGTATGTTATGATATGAGCAGTCCTAAAACGGAGAAGCGGGAAATGGACAGCATTGTTGAATGTGCCGGAGAATTAAAGTGTGATAATCTTGTTATTGTGACTTATAATGATAAGCGCACAATTGAGAAAGATGGTTATAGGATAGATGTAGTGCCAATCACAGAGTTTTGAATATATGGATATCCTGACGCATTTTAGAAGTATAGAAGAACTGACGAAAATGCTCTCACGTGAGCAAAGATTGCTAAGCGAGATGTTTGAGAAGCGGAAGCTTATGAAGTTTCCGTTGGGGCTTGCCATTGACCTTGTCGGAGGAAATGAACAAAGATTGAGAAAGCTGGTTGATTATGGTGTGCTGGTGGAATCCGGAAATGCGGTTGAGATTGAGAGCGACTATCTGAACTTTTTTGAGGAAGTGCTGAATGTCAATGAGGAAATTAGTGTATTAAGCGTACAGGAATGCATCAACACCCTGAAAGAGAATATCGGTTATTTCCTGCAGGAGACGAATCCCAACCGCAAAGCCGGATATCAGGATAGTGTGCGGCAACTTTTAAAGAAGACCGGATTCAGGACCCTGAAGAATGTGGTGGATTTGAAGCGTAATATGGACAATGCCTATAAGCAGGAACCCAATTATGTCATCAAAAAGAAGAAACTGGAGAATCTGGATGAGAAGAGCCATAGCATTCGTGTCATGATACGTGAATGTGAAAAACTGATGGATAATGAACACGCCTTTTTCATCATGGCCAATGATCCGCACATGGCAAAGACCTGTAGCGATGTGAAACATGATTTTGTAGAAGCCTATCATGCGCTAATGGAAATTGACAGACAGATTATTTCCTATATCAATCAGATAGACCTGCAAAATCAACTTTACAAAAAGATACGGAAGTTGAAGTACCTGCAAGATCAGTTGCTTATCAAGACTGACACGAACCTTGTAAAAGTTCTAGAAGAAAGGAATCCTCTTTGGATGGAATCCCGCCAATATAATAAGATTCGCCTGTCTTTAGAAATGTTAAGGGAAAACGATCAGGTAGTAAAGTTGCTGAGACGAATTGCCGAACGGAATGGAATACAGAAAACAGCCAGAACGGAAGCCGGCCCTCTGGCAGAAGAAGACTTGCAAGAACATATCCGGCAATTGAAGGAGGTGGATTCTGCCGAAGTCTGGAATGCATTTTTAGCATCAAGTTATAATCTGTTTGAATTCATTCTGAAGTATGACTATAAAGTAAAACGTAGCATAGAAGAACATGCTACCCTCTTCTGTCAGCTGGTTATCTTGCATCCTGATGAATGCCGGATAACAGGCGAATATGCAATTTATCAAGACATTGAATATCCTATAATTTATGCGAAATAATACTCAAAGAATATACGAGCGGTTAAGCCGGGGAGAGTTTCTTTCGGTAGACAGTGCAGATGCCTCTGTCCGTCATCTGTATGAGGATATCGAGGAGAATTTGGAAGATTATACAGAATACTTCAAGGAAATCGGTCTGCAACTGGAATCTGATAATGGTTACTTCTATTTTTCAAGAATAGGAGAGGGTAAACAGACGATAGAGCAGAAATTGGACAGCTTTTCAAAATGGCTTGACTATCTGGATTTTCTGAAATGCTATAATCAGTCATTTGCTGCAGGATATCAGTTCCGCAAAAGTCATTTGACAGAACAGATCAGTCTGGATATCGAACTGAAGGAAAAGGCAAACCGTTTGTTCAAGAAATACGGTGTGGGGTCTAATGTTGAAATAGTAAACAAACTGCTTCAGGAAATGCAGAACATGGGCTTTGCAGAGTGTATCAGCGAACTTGATGAGACCTTTAAGGTTACTTCGGCATTCCGCTATGTCGAAGAATTGGTTGAAATAATTCAAATTGCAAATGAAGATGAAATACCTGAATAAGATTATTTTTATCAATAGTGCCAATATTCCGTATGCAGAGATATCTGTAGACGGGAATGTGCATTTCACAGGGACTCAGGGTGTCGGTAAAAGTACGGTATTGAGGGCACTGCTGTTTTTCTACAATGCGGATAAACAGCATTTGGGTATTCAACAGGGGCAGAAATCGTTTGATGAATTTTATTTTCGCCAGTCAAACTCTTATATACTTTATGAAGTGATTCGAGACAATGGCGCATATACGATACTTGTCGGCAGATATCAGGGACGCGCTTCATGGCGGTTTATTGATGCACCTTATCAGCGTGAATGGCTAATAGACGATGACAAGCAGGTATTGAGTGACTGGGTGAAGATTCGCGAACGTATAGACAAAGACGTAGCTGTTTCTGCAAGAATAGAGTCCGGTGTGATGTTTAAGGATATAATCTTTGGCAACACTCATGACCATAAATATGCGCGTTATGCACTGGTGCAGAGCTCGCATTATCAGAATATCCCACGAAGCATTCAGAATGTCTTTCTGAATACCAAACTTGATGCGGACTTTGTAAAGAATACGATTATACAATCCATGACTGATGAGGATTTGCCGATTGATTTGCAGACCTACAGACGACTTGTTACAGATTTTGAGCGGGAGTATGACGAGATAGACTGTTGGTTCCGCCAAACACGTGATGGCAGTTACCCTGTGCGTCAGCAAGCATTGAAAATAGCCGAACAGGGCCGTACAATTGTAGCACTCGACCAGCAGTTGTCTGACGTATGGCACATGCTTAATCATGCTGTAGCTTATAGTGAAAAGCATATACCTCTTTTGGAGATAGAAGCCGCAGAAGTTGAAGCGGACATAGAGAAAGAGCATAACCGTGAAAAGGAACTTACGGCAGAATATGATAAAGAAAAAGACGCACTCAATCAGGACCTTGGTGCCCAAAAGGGTAAATTGAAGGAAATAGCACAGGCAAGAAAGTATTTCGCTGACGAGGGTATTGATGACAAACTCGCTCTTGCCGGTCGTGAGTCTGCTATCAGACAGGAGGCTGCTGATAAACAAACGCTATTGGATGATTTGTTGAAAGCTTATGCATCGATAGAAGAAAAGTACAACATTGCAAGAGGTAAACTGGAAAATGCACGTCAGGCGTTTGGGAACATGCAGAAAGAAGCATATTATCAGAAACAGACCGAACTTCAGATAAAGCGTAAGAGCTTGGAAGAAGAACGTACCAGAAACAGGAATCAGGTTATGGAGACTTTCAACAGCTGGCGACACGACTCTGACGAACGTCTGCAAATGTTGTTGATTGAACAGAACAGGACTGAAAATGCGCTGAAGGAACTCCGGCATTGGCATCCCAAAGCTACTGAAATAAAGCAAGTAGATGAGGAACTGCAACAATTGAATTTTTCGGAAAAAGAGAATGCGGTCCAACAGACAGCGGTAAAAAATCAGATTGCCCGGATTACTGCCGAGTATGAGATGAAAGAAACGGAGATAAAACAAGCCTCTCAGCGTGAGCAGGAACGTCTTGACGCTGACCGTACACAAATGCGTGAACAAATTGCGAAGATTCATGATTTATTGGCTCGTTTAGACGGTTCTCTTTACAAGTGGCTTTGTGAAAACGCTGAAGGTTGGGAGAACACGATAGGCAAAGTCGTTGACGAAGAGAGGATTCTATATGCTCAAGGGCTTGACCCTCAGTTGGACACTGTGGCTAATGGTATGTTTGGCGTAAAGTTAAACCTGGATAATATTGCCTCTGTGCATCGTACGCCTGATGAATATAGATTGGAGAAGAATAACCTGGAAGAGCAGGTACGGCAGATTAACCATCAGCTTACGCAATTGCCTGTTACTCTTCAGGAAGAGATAGCTAAACTTGGCAAGAAATATGCTGTACAGGTTAATCCGCTTCGTCAGAAAATGACATCGTTGAAGGTGGAAGAAGAACAGGTGCCAGCCAAGCGGCAGAACCTGCAAAACCGCAGGCATAAGCTGGAGATGGAAGAACAGGAACAGATTGCCCGAGAAAAAGATGTTCGTGAACATTCCTTTAATGAGGCAGTACTGCATGTGAATTCGGAGAAAGAGGCGCGCAATAAGTATGAATTGAAAAATAAAAAGGACCTTAAGGAGCTCGATTCATCGTTTAATAAAGCAGCCAAAGCACTTGATGAGGAATTGCGTATTTTCAAGGAGTCGCAAGATGCTGTAGCGGCCGAACGTAATCAGGAATTCGTTGCACAGAAGCAACAACTCAACGAACAGCAGAAAGCCGAACTTGCAGGCAAGGGCGTTGATACGAACCTGCTCGAGCAATACCGCAGGGCTTTAGAGAATTTAAAGGCTCTGTTGATGAGGATTGATGAAGAACGTTCAATTGTTATCAGATATCGCGACACAGAGCAAAATCTTTTTGCCAAGGAGCCGGAAATCAAAAAGGCAATTAAGACTATAGAGCAGCGGCTCGCCATGATACGTCAGCGTTATGAAGACAGGCAGACACGTATCGGGAAAAAATGTAAAGAAATGGAAGAGCGTCGGAAAAAGGTTCGTGGTGAACTGACGCATAGGAGAGAAGGCTTGACGCTTTATCATCAGATGGTAGAAAATGAGCATCTGGTGCCTGATGCTTTCCTCTCTGATGACAAGATGAAGAAGACCGAGTTGGATTGTCAGCAACTTTTAAGTCAACTTCGAGGTACGGTCAATCAGAAGCGTGAATCGATAGACAAGCTTAAATCCATAGTTGTCAGTTTCAATCGTAACTTTAAGCCCCAAAATGCTTTCCATTTCAATACAATGCCTGTAACAGACAATGACTATTTGGAGATTGCAGCGGATTTGCAGGACTTTATGGATAATAATAAAATCGAGGAGTTCCGCAGACGTACCAGCGAGCATTATAAAGATATTTTGGGACGTATCTCGGCGGAAATCGGTTCACTGATGAAACGCAGGTCGGATGTGGATGGGGGGATACAGGATATAAACCGTGATTTTATAGAAAAGAATTTTGCAGGAGTAATCAAGAGTATTGAACTCAGGGCAGATTAATCATCTGACAAACTCATGAAACTGCTTATATCCATTCATGATTATGCGATAGAGAATGCTTTTTCTATCGGCGAACTGAACCTTTTCTCAAATAATAATCGGGATGAAGTGAACCGTAAGGTCGTAGATTATCTGAAGAGCCTGTCTCATCAGTTGCAGAACGAACCGAATCGTCCGACTGTATCTTTGGGGGACGCTTTCCGTTTACAGTTCCGTGTGAAAGAGAACGACAATGACACCGGCTGGGTTGAACGTATTAATAATGTAGGATCGGATGGTACGGATATTCTTGTGAAAGCAATGGTTAATATCATGCTCATCAATGTGTTTAAGAAAAAGGCTGCCAAAAAAAGTGGTGATTTTATCGTACACTGCATGATGGATGAGATAGGTCGCTTGCATCCTAACAATATAAAAGGCATTCTGCAGTTTGCCAATTCACGCAATATCTATCTTATTAACAGTTCACCTACATCGTATAATCCATACGACTACCGCTATACATACCTGTTAAGTAAGCATGGAGTAAGGACAAGAGTAGAGAAATTGTTGAAACGAATAAATTAATCGTATAATATGGCAATAAGTGCGTCTATACAGGCATTGCTAGCCGGTGAACTGGTTGCCGGGTCGAGGCTGAACAGTAAGTTGCTTGATGAGCTGTTGGCAGAAGGTCTGCTGTTGGTTGTATCACGTGGCTCAAGAAAATCATATCGTGCCCGTGATGCTGAGGCGCTGAAAAGATTTCTTGTAGATAAGGATGAGCGTTATCGCCTTCTCGAAGTAAATGCTTCAGATTCCCGTGCCACAATGGCTGCGGAGACAGGAAACTCCAAACTTGTTATGGTCCGTTCCTGTCCGGGATTTCCTGTAAACAGTTATGAACCTATTGAGTGTTTTCTTGACGAAAATCCATTTGTGGTAAATCCGCAGGAAGGAAGCTTCCTTTTTGTCTCAGACTGGGAGAAATTTACAATTCCGGAAGATACAGTGGTGATTGGTGTGGAGAATATGGACAATTTCAGGATGATTCGTAAGCAACGGACATTCTTTGAAAAATACCTTCATAATCATGACCTTTCTGATAAAGTACTTTTCGTATCCAGATATCCACAATCGACCGATCTTAGAAAATGGCTGTGTTCCATTCCCAATCATTATCTTCACTTCGGAGACTTTGATTTGGCAGGAATAAATATATTTCTCTTTGAGTTTCAGCAATATTTAGGCAAAGAGCGTTCTTCCTATTTAATCCCAGCTGATATTGAATCCCGCTTGAAGTTTGGTTCCCGGAAAAGGTATGATGAACAGTGTAACCGTTTTAAGGATATCAAGTCAGATATACTTGAATTACAACAGTTGATAGATTTAATTCATCATGAACGAAAAGCTTATGATCAAGAGGGTTACATATGTTGTGAGCCGTAGAAACGGATAAGAATTGAAAGTTATAAAAATACAGTTCAGTAAGGATAGTCTTGCTGAACTGTATTTTGTCTAAAACTTGCAGCAGTTATTTAGGACTAGTCATTCTTTTATATCTCTTTTGAATTACAAATAAAAGACTCACCCAGAGCGCGCTGTTCTTATGGGAAGCGGGGTGAGTATGTAGTTGCAAATTTAGTTGATAGATTCCATATTCCAATGTTTTTCCTTGAATTTTTCTGCGCAAATGAATGGTATTGTGGATGTTCAATATAGGTAGAGAATCGGTACATCTCAAATCAGTAGGTTATGTTTCTCCATAGCGAACATATGACATTTGCCCAAAAAGTAATTGAAGGTGATAACAATTTTGACAAAAAGACACAGATTTGTCGAAATTGTCATAAAAGGCATACCGAATTTTTGCAAAAAATTCGGTATAGAATCAGGTGAGAATATTTCTTATAGGCTTTGTGCATGCCAGAAAGAGGTCATAGAAAACAGGAACAAACAGATTTTGCCATATATCCCAAAATAAACCGACATCAGGCCATTACGGAGGGAAATCTTACCAAGGTTCGGAGGAAAATCAATATTGGACCTAAGGAAAAGATCAATTTCCTGACTTTAGTTAGGTGCATTTCCTGAAATATTCCTTAATTTTGCCACGTAATTGGAAATTTATAAAGACACGATGCAACAAAATAGAATGAACATATTATCAAATATATCATATCGAAGCATATCATGCTTTGAGCGTATGCCATATGTTCAAACTTCAAGCATTGAATCCTTCGATAAATTCAAAAGCACTTTCCGACGAACATATTATAAACAGGCTGGGATATATTAGATGCAGATATCCCTCCAGAATTAATTGAAGCCGTTGGAAAGTCCTTACCAAACTTTTCAACGGTTTTATTTTGCCCACTGGTGACGTTCGCATCATGCGACCTTCTCCGTCATTTCCGTCCATGGGCATTAGATTTTATATGAACCGCGCAGTGATGCGCACAAAACTAAAGGAGATTATGAATTATAAATTTGACGGAAGCAGGGTGTTTTTCACATCCGACACCCACTTCAACCATACCAATATCATCAGGTTTTGTAACAGGCCTTTCAAGGATGTGTCACACATGAATGAAACGATTATTTCCAACTGGAACAGAGTGGTTGGTCATGATGATATCGTGTTTCACCTGGGCGATTTTTGTTTGGGAGGTTCAGCCGAATGGATAAATGTACTGAGCAGGCTGAACGGAAAAATCTATCTTATTACTGGCAACCATGACGTAAAGAATCTGAGACAGGACTACAGGAAATACTTTGAACAGGTTGTGATGCAGATGTATATTGAGGCAGATAAGCAGAAGATCTATCTGAATCACTGTCCGTTCCTTTGCTATGGCGGTTCATACAATGGCACCTGGCAGCTTTTCGGACATGTACATACCAGCAGGCACAACACCGGAAAGGACGCTCCGAGGCTGAAGATGCTTTTTCCCACGCAGTATGATGTTGGAGTAGATAACAATGATTTCACCCCTGTCTCATTTGCACGGGTAAAGGCAATCATAGAGAAACAGATAGAACAATCAAAGAAAGGAGAGCAATAAGATGAGGATACAATACATGAGCGATTTGCACCTGGAGTTCCAGGAAAACAGCAGATATTTGAAACATAATGAACTGCCGGTTACCGGCGATGTGCTGGTGTTGGCCGGAGACATATTCTACCTGAAAGACAAGATAGCTCCACTGACAAAGTTCTGGAAATGGGCTTCAGAGAACTACCGACAGGTGCTGATTGTCCCCGGAAACCACGAATATTATAACTATTCTGACGTGATGGAACGGGGTCTGCAATGGCGGTGGATGTTCCGGGAGAATGTCGGCTACTATCAGAATCAGGTTGTTCGCATTGATGATACCGACTTCGTGCTGAGTACGCTGTGGTCACGGGTCAATCCGAACAATGAGTATTTCGTGTGGAAAGGCATGAATGATTTCCGACAGATTAAGTTCGATGGGAAGTTGCTGCAGGTGGAGGAATTCAACTGGATGCACGAGACCTGTATTGACTTTATTCAGAAAAGTATCAAGGAAAGTACGGCACCCCATATCGTGGTGGTTACGCATCACCTGCCGACACTTCAGGTAGCGGCTCAGCATCATAGGGGTTCCGTGCTGAACAGCGCATTTGCCAGTGAATATGGAGAACTGATAGCTGACAGCCGGATTGATGCCTGGATTTACGGGCATTCGCATACCAACATCGGCACTGTGATTGGTGGAACCCGTATAATCTGTAACCAGATGGGATATGTTTTTGAAAATGAACACCTAATGAACGGATTTGATCCGAGCAAGTTTATTGAAATTTAATGGACATACAGAAATGGACGAAAGAAAGATCATAGATAGAAGGCTCCTTGCCGATTTGGCGAAGGAAGTTGGCCTAAACGCCTCGCATTTGGAGGCGTTGGGCGAAAGTCGCCATTGGGAGATTGTTATTGATGGCGATATGTTGGAACGGCTGGTTGAGATTCAACATCGGTTCGAGCGGTTGGCCGCAATGGGCGATGATGAATACCGGGGATTCTATATCGAGGTGCCGCGACCTACTCCGGAAGAATGGGGAGATGTTGAGGAGTTGATTGCTTTCGGGGAATATGACAGCCGGGAGGCGTTCTTAGCTGACTGGTTGGCATTCAACCCGATGGAGGCCAGCTGGTTCCATGTCGCTTCGAGCCGATACGGGGACTCCCGGTCAATCCGTGTTACGGACCGGAAACGGACTCGCTTTATCATTACGAATCGCTCCAAGTGTGCGGATGCAGAGCCAGATGATACGTGGTGCAGAGAGAACCTAACCCGTCTCTTCGACTATCTGCAACGGATGATTGATGTCGTTGTCGCGAATCCAGACGGGTTCAACGATTACGTGGCGTATAACCTGCCGTACCAGCAGCGTACAGGACGGATTGCAAGAAAGGACCTTGATCGCATAGTGCCGGAACTCAGAGTTGAGGTGGAAGATCGGGAAATGGCTATCAAGGCATTGGAAGACTCGGTGTACGGGCATTCTGCCCCTCTTTTGGAAACCATGACCATCCGAAAGTATTGCACCTATTACCGCATTGCCAACGAGGTGTATGAAGCTTATCACAGAAAATCGGGATTAAGCGAGCGTATCTATATAGATCCGCAGGATGTTCCGGAAGAATTGCGTGATGTAGCCTACTATAAGCGGAAAAAGTTCGTTGATGTAACGGAAATGTATGACATTGACAGCCCGGAGGATTTCATGCGGTTCGCAACTGACCATTACGGTGAACTGGGACTTTCGCGTCTGAATGTCTTTGCCTCAAACGACCGACAACATGGGTGGATGATCGTTGTTTCCAACAGTTACTCTTCCAATGTCGGGCTGGCCATTGAGGTGGCTACGGCTTTGTATAAGGCCGGGGCACCGCTACTGATATACGATGCGGAAAAGCTCCTGAGAATCCTGCTCGAAGAGGATTATGTACGGCTGGTTCCTGACTCATATCACAACTATCTGGGCTATCAGGAAGAAGGCTCCGTCTACGAACTGCCGTGGGAATACGAATGCTCGGACGATACTAATTCGGTTTTGACTAAGGAGCAATACCAAGCGATTGTCTCTCTTGCAGAATGGCAGGAAGTGGAGAAGATTAAGGTTCCTTAATTCTTATTTTTCATCGGCTGACGTACTTCGGCAATCTATTTGAAAATCGGTAGTATGCAAATTATCGGCACTGATTCAAAATAGTGCTGATAATTTGCTTGATTCATAATTGTCCATTACCCGAGTAGATAGTGATGATAATATTTCTTGGACATTCCCAACTGAATACCATTTGCTGTAACTTCTGCTACAATATATTTGAATTGTAGTATATTGTATATCAATGCTGTAATTTGTTTATGTATATTGCCAATATGAAATCTCAATAGTTTCGAATAATTAACTTTTTACCAGTTTTTTAAGTTGTATGTGTCCAAAATATGTTTGGGACATAATTTTGTCCCCCGAAGCCTCACTGGGGGACAACTGGGGGACAAAAATACGGTAATAATAAGCAAACAAGAGAAAATATGACTTCTAAAACAGCCCATTTTACCCCTATTTAAGTGGTTTTCCACCAGTATTATAGCTTTACTGTCGATATAACTAATTGACAACCAAGTAGTTATATTATTTCCCGATGCAAAAATTCTTAAAAATATTACCCAGAACCTCATCCGTAGTAATCTCGCCGGTAATTTCACCAAGATAATGAAGACACTCACGGATATCCTGGGAGATGAATTCGCCACTGAGTCCGGATTCAAGACCTTCGTTCACACGCTCGATGGCTGTGCGGGCATTACGAAGGGCTTCGTAGTGACGGACGTTACTGACGATGACATCGGAAGTATTGAGGGTATTTAGATTTACAGTCCGGGTCAATTCCTGAATCAAGCGATCCAGATTTGCTCCGGTACGGGCTGAAATCGGAATAATCTCTTCACCGGAGGTAAAAAGCCGGATGGTTTCCTGAGGCGTCAATAAATCTTCCACCTGATCGGTTTTATTAAGGACGATGATTAACTTTGCATCCGAAGTGAGGCGGGATTTCACCTGATGATAATATTCTTCGAAAGACTCTACTCCCCGATTCAGATCGGTCAATAACAGGACGACACTAGCCTGACCGATTTTAGCAAAAGTCCTTTCGATCCCGATATTTTCGACCTCATCCGAGGTGGCCCGTATACCGGCCGTATCGATAAAACGGAAAGTGATTCCATTCAAATTGATCGTATCTTCGATCACATCCCGGGTTGTACCGGCAATATCCGACACAATAGCCCGGTCCTCACGCAACAAAGCATTCAACAAGGTACTCTTTCCTACATTCGTATTGCCGACAATAGCTACAGGTACCCCATTTTTAATCACATTTCCCAAAGAAAAAGATCTACACAAGCGGGTCAGTAATTCATCGATATTTCCGGCAATACGTCTCAATTCCGAACGATCGGCAAATTCAACATCTTCCTCTGAAAAATCCAGCTCCAACTCAAGCAAGGAAGTAATATGTAACAATTCGGCCAGAAATTTCATCAATTAAGCTGAAAAGCCACCTTTCATTTGCTTCAGAGCCATCCGATGCGATGCAGCCGAAGAAGAGGCGATCAAGTCTGCAACCGCTTCTGCCTGCGACAAATCCATTTTTCCGTTCAGGAAAGCCCGTTGCGTAAATTCGCCGGGAGTAGCCAGCCGGGCCCCCTGATTCACCAACAGCTGCAATAAACGCTGTTGGATATACAAGGAGCCATGACAAGCGATTTCTACAGACTCCTCCCCTGTGAATGAATGAGGTGCATGAAAAATAGTCACCAGGACTTCATCCAACAAACAACCTTCTTCAAGGATCCTGCCGAAATGCACTGTATTCGCTTTCGCGCCGGTCAGTTTTTTCCCGGATGGAGACTCGAAAATCCGGTCGGTAAGAGCGATACAACCCGTCCCGGACATTCTCAAAACTGCGATAGCTCCGATTCCGGGAGCCGTCGATACAGCGCAAATTACCTCAGAAGTTTCCATGATAGCCAGAATTTATCGTTTTATAAAATCAATTTTATCATTTTTTTAGAAGCGTCATTCCCAATATGGCATAAAATATGCAAAACCTTTCCTAACAGCTATTTCTGACAAAAGTACTCTTTTTTACTGACATGACAGAAACGAAGTTTTATACTTTTTTAAATACAGGTTGAAAACTATTGGAGAAATTAACACGTATATGAGGGAAATTAATAAACGGTGATATATGATAACAATCTGAATAACCGGATATAATATAAAACAACTAAATAAAAACGACCTATTATGAAACGAGTATTATTTTTATTGCTGGTATCTGTATTTATGCTGCCCGCTTTCCATAGCGAAGCACAGGTACAAGGAACACAAACTCCGACTCATTATCAGGAGCTAACCAAACAACAACAACGACAAGTGAAGCGGGATCTTCGCAAGAAAGCCCGTGAGGTTGCTAACCAACAAGCTTTCAACGCTGCTGTAGATGCTTTGAAAGACCGGAATTGGGTATTAATGGCCAGTACACTTTATGGCCCCAGAGGTTCAGCTATACCTGTATCCGACAATACCAACTTCATCCAATTTAAAGGCAATACCGTGTATGTACAGTTAGCTTTCAACGGCATTGCCGGTCCGAACGGTCTTGGTGGAATCACCGTACAGGGTACTCCTTCACAAATCACCACCAATACGGATAAACATGGAAATATCACTTATTCCTTCTATGTGAACGGAATCGCTTTAACCGCCCAGGTTGTGGTCAATCTGAGTGCAGGCAGTAACTATGCCAATGCAACGGTTTACCCGATGATGAACGGTAATAACCTGACTTTCTCCGGAACTCTTGTTCCCACCTCACAATCCGGAATCTTCAGAAGTGGATTCATCAGTTATTGACCGGAAGTTTATAAATTACGGCTTTACACTTAAAGCCGGTAAAATAAAAGGCGCCTTGCGGGGCGCCTTTTTACGATCGTTGTTAATCTAATTATTTTGCCTTTTCCAATTCGACAGTAAAGTGGCGCATGATCGGAAATTCTTTCGTAATTACATAACCACGGGTAATGGATTCGCGGCGATCATATACATTTTTCAGTGCAGCAGCTATTACATCCATATGATTATTGGTATAAGTACGGCGCGGAATAGCCAGCCTTAATAATTCCAGGCGGGGATAACGGTTTTCGCGGGTTACCGGATCCCGGTCGGCCAATATCGAACCGATCTCCACACCACGGATTCCGGCTTCAAGATACAACTCTACTCCCAATGTCTGAGCGATAAATTCTTCTTTAGGTACATGAGTAAGTACTTTCTTGGCATCCACAAAAATCGCATGTCCACCGGCAGGACGCTGATAAGGTATTCCGTATTCATCCAATTTCGCCCCCAAATATTCCACCTGTTTAATCCGGGTTTCGAGGTATTCGAATTCAGTACCTTCATCCAATCCCTGTGCCAAAGCATTCATATCCCGGCCCGACATTCCGCCATAGGTAATAAAACCCTCGTTCATGATACAGAACATCTGGCATTTTTTCCACAACTCTTCGCTTTTGAATGCTACAAATCCACCCATATTCACAATCGCATCTTTTTTCGAAGACATGGTCATGATATCGGCATAAGAGAACATTTCTTTTACAATCTCTTTGATGGATTTGTTTTCATACCCTTTTTCCCTTGTTTTAATGAAATAAGCATTCTCTGCAAAACGGGCAGAATCGATCTGCAGGTTCACTCCGTACTTTTTACAAAGGGCAGATACTTCCCGAATATTCTGCATAGATACGGGCTGACCTCCGGCGGTATTATTCGTAACGGTCAATACGACTGCAGGGATCTTTTCTTTGGGATATTTTTTCAATACTTCCTCCAGCTTGGTAGGATCCATGTTGCCTTTAAACGGAATTTCCAACTGCGTATCAGCTGCTTCGTCGATAGTACAATCGATAGCCAAAGCTTTCCGGAATTCAATATGTCCTTTCGTAGTATCGAAATGGGAATTGCCCGGCAACACATCTCCTTCTTTGATAATGGTAGAATATAAAACATTCTCCGCAGCACGTCCCTGGTGAGTCGGTAAGAAATAATCGAATCCCAGAATTTCCTTGATAGCATTCTTCATCTTATAATAAGAACGGGCTCCGGCATAGCTTTCATCTCCCAACATCAGCTCAGCCCATTGTTTATCGCTCATAGCCCCGGTACCCGAATCGGTCAGCAGATCGATGAATACCTGGTCGCTTTTCAGGTTAAAAAGATTGTATTTAGCCTCTTTAATCCATTGTTCACGTTCTTCACGTGTACTTTTACGGATGGTTTCCACCATCTTAATCCGAAATGATTCTGAAAATGGTAATTCCATAACAATATAAATTAAGTTTTAAACAAAAAATAACAAAACAAAACCGGAAAGTTATCTATAACTCTTTACAGACATCCTCACCTCAGGACCTTTTAAACAGAAAATATAGAACAACAAGAATAAATGAGTTTCAGAAATTAAACTCATCGCGCTTTTTGATATTCAGAAAAAGCCGGTTTAAAGGCAATATGTTTCCACTGCGCTGCATACGATTGCAAAAATATAAAATAATTTAGAAATGACAAGTTTTGAACAAAAAAGATACTACAACTTTCACCGAACCACTAAAAAAATTATTGACCACACTATTCATATACCGTTCCATATAATCCTCCCGATTGACCAAAGGATAATATTAAAAGGATTTGTATGATTTGCAATTCTGCCTTCGTTAATTCCTCCATTTTATTCATTATTCACTCATTTTTAGTTATCCCATCCAAGTATCGTTACACAAACGCACAACTATAAAAATAATTATACAACTACTTCAATAGTTATTTTCAAAACAGCCGATAAGAAATTTTTAAAAACAAGCTATATCTTTTATATTTGCAAAAAATAAAGACGATGAACATCACCACTTACTTTTTGATTCCCCTTGTCTTATTTGTTATTTTACTGTATCCCTTGGTCAGGAAGGCTGTTGCTTTACTAGAAATTCTGGTAAATAAACAGGTACAGCAAACTACTCAGGAAAAGCAAGCGAATACGTCGTCTACTTCACAAACGCTATTTAATCTGAAATTATTAGCTTATGAAAGGATTATTCTATTTATTGAAAGAATAAAGCCGGATTCGTTTATCCCCCGTACCCTTTCTCCCTCTCTTCCTTATCAGGAATATCAATTATTACTGATCAACGAAATTCGGAAAGAATTTGAATATAATCTTTCCCAGCAGCTTTATTTAAGCGAAAATGCCTGGGAGGTCACGGTCAATTTCAAGGATAATATCATTACGCTGATCAATAGTGCAGCCACCTCCTGTCCTCCCCAAGCAACAGCCGGCGATCTGGCCCGAAAAATTTTAGAGCATTATATTTCGTCGGACCTGAAAGGAGATCAGATTTTAAAAATCGTCAAGGCAGAAATACAATAAAAGTGATAAAACTAGAGGCTAAAGGCTAGAGGCTAGAAGCTAAAGACTAGAGGCTATGACGCAAAGTTAAAATTATTTTTTCAGCTTTTAGCCTATAGCATTTAGCATTTAGCTTTATTGCTTTCAGCCTTTCCTACTTTTTCCGTCTTCCCTCTTTGGTTCGGTCTTTACGTACTTTTTGGGGCGTTTTACTATTTTTGGCTGATTTGGCATGGAAAGCTCCACCACCTTTCGGTTTACCTTTTTGATAGACAATATTCGAAGTCTGTACTTTTTCGTCGTCAAGTAAGACATCTGAGATCACCAGATTTTCCGGTAAGGCAGCCCATTCGACCTGCTGCCCGATCAGCTTTTCGATTTCTTCGAATTTCGGCTCTTCTTTTTCTGTCACGAAGCTGATAGCCGTTCCTTCCTTTCCGGCACGGGCAGTACGTCCGATGCGGTGGATATACTCCTCAGGAATAGAAGGTATATCGAAATTGATGACATGGCTGACATCCTGCACATCGATTCCACGTGCCGCAACATCTGAAGAAACCATGATCCGAGTCTTTCCTTCTTTAAATGCTTTCAAAGCATTCAATCGGGAATTCTGGGCCTTATTCGAATGCAGTACACTCAGTTCCCCCTTCCAGTGGTCGCCCAGTCTCTCCACAATCCGATCGGCATTTTTCTTTGTTTCGGTAAATATCATGACCCTGCGAAATTCTTCTTTATCCGTGAGAAGTAACTTCAATAAGTTGATTTTAGTCTGAATATTAGGAAGATCATAGCGCAGCTGGGTAACCAATTCTACCGGAGTCGTCGGGTTACCTGTCTCTATCCGGACCGGTTCCGGAGCCAAAAATTCTGCTGCCAATTCAGCAATTGTAGTTGAAAAGGTCGCGGAAAACAGTAAAGTCTGATGCTTCTCGGGTACTACCTCAAGAATACTTCTGAGCTGAGGCATAAACCCCATATCCATCAATCGGTCAGCCTCATCGACAACCACAGTCTTAATCTGAGGGGTACGGATAATGCCATTCATATAAATATCCATAAAACGTCCCGGAGTCGTTACCAACAAATCGACTCCCTCGTATACCGCAGCTTGCTGTGTCCGGATATTCGTTCCTCCGTAAATGCCGACACAACGGATATCCATATACTCCGTCAGCAACTCTACACTCTCACATACCTGCACCACTAACTCACGGGTAGGTACAATCACTAATGCACGTGGGTAATTTCCCTGCGCATAATGAAGTTTCATCAGCAAAGGAATCAGATAAGCCAAAGTTTTACCGGTCCCCGTCTGGGCTATTCCAATCACATCCTTTCCGGAACGAATGACAGGGAAAGCCCGTTCCTGAATCGGTGTCGGTTGTTCAAATCCGGCATCTTCCAAAGCCATCAAGATCTGTTTGCTAATATTCAATTCATTAAAAGTCATGTATACAATGCATTAGAAATTCAATTCATCGGTCGGATAAGATCCGACCGATCCTGTTTTTTCTCTACAAAAGTACAAAAAGTTATCCGGTAAGGAAACAATTTTCACAGACATTCTGAGTATTACAGAAATACACTTAATATCAATAGATTACACAAATAATTGATTTTATTAATTTTTTTATGTGAAATTCGCAAACGTTTTACTTGTTTATTCAGAGATTTAGTCCTATATTTATTCCACTGATAAACCATAAAACTTTTGAGATATGACTACAATGATTACCTTCAATGAGTTGAGACAAATCAAAGACATGTTGCCCTCAGGGAGTATGCAAAAAATTGCGGACGAACTGGGACTCGACGTAGAAACAGTACGTAATTATTTCGGTGGAGACCATTATGATGAGGGCAAGGCTGTCGGTTTACATATCGAGCAAGGTCCGAATGGGGGCATAGTAAAATTAGACGATACTACGATCCTGGAAAAAGCCAAAGAAATGCTTGAATGTTAAATAAAAGAGCATTTTGTATTCTTTTAAAAGTCAGCACATATACCTCCGGCAGATAAATACATACGATAGTCTATCGTTTTGAAGATATCAATATCTCCACCCCATCGGTATCCTGACCCGAGGTATATGACTTTCAGAATACAAAATGCTTTTTTTACTCCAGACTTACTTGCAAATCTGTAAAGATCATCGCTTCCGGCGCATGATTGATAATATAAGCCGCAGGGAGGACCGAATTTTCTTCTGCATTGATCACTCTTTGTAAAATGCTTGTCTTTGCATTTCCCAATACAGGGATAAGAAGTAGTTTCGCATTCAATATCAAACTACCTGTCATTGTAATTCTTTTCTGTCCACTTTCCGGATGTTGGGATACTTTATAGCAACATTTTGCCGTTAGTAATTCCGGCGTTGAAGGAAAAATAGAAGCAGTATGTCCATCCTCTCCAATTCCCAGAATGATTGCGTCAAAACGAGGACAAGAGGCATATCCGGGTAGTTCCCATTTCACCAATTCCGAATAATGTTCGGCCTCTACTTCAGGCTCCCGTTCGCCATGAATACGATGGACATGGGCATGTGGAATATCCAAAGGCCGGAATAATAATTCATCCGCATGTTTGAAATTACTCTCCTCATCATCAGGAGAAACACATCGCTCATCCACCCAATAAAACCTCAATTGCTCCCATTTTATTTTCTCCCGGTATTCCCGAATCCAAAGCCCGAACATTTGTTGGGCCGTACCGGCACCCGACAATGCTAAATGGAACGGAGAGATTCCCCGCATATTCATTTTTTCTATCAATTGTTCTGTCATTGCACGCAAAGCATCTTCAGCAGAACCCAATACTTTAAGTCTCATCTATTTGTATTTATCGTATTAAACTTCTTAGGGGGCACTTCAGCTCAAAATTACATACCCCGACAATATTCGCAATTTATGAATTTTTAAGAACTTTTCCAACAAAAACAAGAAACTATCTCTCAAATATTCTTTGTGTATTACGCAATCGTTCGGTTTAGGGTTATAATATCGACTTTTAAAGAAACAGATCAAAGTTTTTTATCTATTTTTGCAGTCCAGTAATCAGTTATGCTTCATCTTATGAATAAAATCATACTAAAACCAGGAAAAGACCGTTCGGTATTTCGTTATCATCCTTGGATATTCTCAGGGGCAATCGCCAAAACAGAGGGGAAATTACAGGAAGGAGACCTGGTCAGAGTCTATAGTTCGGACAATCAATATCTGGCGACAGGGCATTACCAGATCGGTTCTATCGCAGTCCGAATTCTCACTTTTGAAGATGAAGAAATCGGTTATTCTTTTTGGCTACAACGAATTACAGCAGCCTATCACATGCGCCGAGCTATCGGTTTGACCGACAGAGCAGACAACGATACTTTCCGGTTGATCCATGGAGAAGGCGACAATCTTCCCGGATTAGTCGCCGATTATTATGCCGGTGTTGCTGTCGTTCAATTCCACTCCGTAGGTATGTACCTGGAACGGGAAAATATCACCCGGGCCCTACTTGAAACTTTAGGAGACAGATTAACCGCCATTTACGATAAATCGGAATCTACCCTTCCCTACAAAGCGGCGATCGATCCACATAACGGTTATTTATATGGGAAAGCGGATCATTTTGTAGCACAGGAAAATGGGTTAAAATTCAATGTCGACTGGTTAGAAGGCCAGAAAACCGGTTTTTTTATCGACCAACGGGAAAACCGACATCTGCTCGAAAAATATGCCGGTAATAAACAGGTCTTAAACATGTTTTGTTACACCGGAGGTTTCTCTTTTTATGCCATGCGGGGAGGAGCCCGATCAGTACATTCCGTAGATGTCTCCACCCGGGCGATCGAATTGGCCAAACAAAACGTAGCACTCAATTTTCCCGGAGACAGGCGGCATGAAGCATTTGCAGAAGAAGCTTTCAGATTTCTGGAACAATCTCACAATAAATACGACTTGATCATTCTAGACCCTCCGGCATTCGCGAAACATCAGAATGTACTCAACAATGCCATCCAGGGATATAAAAAACTGAACCGGAAAGGCATTGAAGTAGTCAAACCCGGTGGGATCATTTTCACCTTCTCCTGCTCACAAGTCATGACTAAGGAACTGTTCCGTCAGACCGTATTCACAGCAGCAGCCAACACAGGAAGGAAAGTACGTATCCTCCACCAGTTAACCCAACCGGCAGATCATCCGGTAAGCATATACCACCCGGAAGGCGAATACCTGAAAGGCTTGGTATTATATGTCGAATAATATACAGCCTATCGTTTTCCGGTTTATCCGGAAAACGATAAATAAGCCTTACGGTCACTGCTTACAGTTAAATTTCTCACGCTCTAAAACGTACTTTTAGCTGCGGCAATCACTTCCTCTGCCAGTTGATTGGCAGCAGCCTCGTCTTTAGCTTCCGAGTAAATACGGATGATCGGTTCAGTATTCGATTTCCGTAAATGCACCCATCCTTGTGCAAAATCGATTTTTACCCCGTCGATATCTGTCACTTTTTCTGTGGCATATCTCTCTTTCAGTCCTTCCAGAATTTTATCTACATCCATATCGGGGGAAAGGGTCATCTTATTCTTCGAGATAAAATATTGCGGATAGGTACTTTTCAATTCGGTCATCTTCTTGCTCTGGGCAACGTAATGGGACAAGAATAATCCAACTCCGACCAAAGCATCCCGCCCGTAATGACTTTCCGGGTAGATCACACCACCATTCCCTTCTCCACCGATCACCGAATGCGTTCGTTTCATCTCGGCAACCACATTCACTTCTCCCACTGCAGCAGCATGATATTGTTGTCCATAAGCTTCTGTCACATCTTTCAAAGCCCTGGAAGAAGATAAATTAGACACGGTATTGCCTGGGGTGTGTTTCAATACGTAATCAGCTACTGCCACTAAGGTATACTCTTCTCCGAACATTTCACCATTCTCGGAGATCAAAGCCAGCCGATCGACATCCGGATCGACCACGATTCCCAAGTCTGCACGGGATTCTTTCATTTTAGCAGCAATCTGAGTCAGGTTTTCAGGTATCGGTTCCGGATTATGAGCGAAATGTCCGGTAGGTTCACAGTTCAATTCAATGATCTTTTTTACCCCCAAGGCCCGCAATAAAGCCGGAATGACAACACCTCCTACCGAATTTACCGCATCCACGACAATTTTAAGATCAGCCTGAGCTATCGCATCCCGATTCACTAATTTTAACGCCAGCACCTGATCGATATGATATGGGGTATAATCCTTTTCTACAACAGTACCCAATTCATCCACCTCAGCATACTCGAACTCTTCTTTTGCCGCCAATTTCAAGACTTGTTCCCCATCGGCTGCCGATAAAAATTCTCCCCGGCTATTCAATAATTTCAGCGCATTCCATTGCTTTGGGTTATGACTGGCTGTCAGAATGATACCTCCATCCGCTTTCTCGGCAGTCACAGCAATCTCTGTTGTCGGCGTCGTGGCTAAACCGATATTGACCACATCGTGTCCCAAACCCGTCAATGTTGCAGCCACCAATTTGGCATACATATCGCCCGACACCCGGGCATCCCTACCCAGAACTATTTTAGCCTTTTTTTTCCCGGCACCTGTCTTCAGCCAGGTTGCATAGGCAGAAACAAACTTCACGATATCCAGCGGGGTAAGATTATCTCCGGGACAACCACCGACAGTTCCCCGGATACCCGAAATTGATTTTATCAAAGTCATATCTTTAAATTTTAGATTTCATTTCAATAGAAATTCAAAATTATAAAAAATCAGTTAGTCTGCCTAATATACATAAAAAAAGCTGTATTACTTACACGTAATACAGCCTTAATTATCTCATTCCAAGGACTTAAATTATCGCTTTGTATGCATCAGCATTCAACAGTCCATCCAATTCAGTCTCATCACTGATTTTAATTTTTACAATCCATCCTTTTCCATACGGATCCTTATTCACTAATTCAGGTTCACCTTCGAGCTCTTCATTAAATTCGAGCACTTCACCTGCCACCGGTAAATAAAGATCAGAAACAGTTTTCACAGCCTCGATGGTACCGAAAGTTTCACCTGCTTCCAATGCATCTCCGACTGTTTCACATTCAACGAAAACGATATCGCCCAATTGACTTTGAGCATAGTCTGTGATTCCTACAACTGCTTCCTCACCTTCTACACGAATCCATTCGTGTTCTTTGGTGTACTTTAATTCTGCTGGTACGTTCATTATTAATGATTTAGATTTAATAATTTTAAATATTTACACATTAGTCTGTCACCGGACTAACCTGAAAACAAATCCAGTTTATTATTTGTTTTAACTAAGGCCAAAGTTAATGAAAAAGTCAAAAAAGCACATTTTTTCCCAAGATTTATTTTCCATCTCTCATTGTTCTCTTCAACCTTCTCATTCTGAATTTCTTATTACAGCGACAAAATAATTTATACAAAATTTCTTCTCTTTTTTTGATAAAATATTTGCAGATTCAAAAAAACGTCCTACATTTGCACTCGCAATTGAGAACAACAGTGGTTGTTTGATGCATAAATGAAAAAAGGTGCGGTAGTTCAGCTGGTTAGAATACAGGCCTGTCACGCCTGGGGTCGCGGGTTCGAGTCCCGTCCGCACCGCCTGATAAAGACGGAAAAAAATAAGAAAAGTCCTGAGGTTTAATACTTTGGGACTTTTTCTTTTTCCACTCACCCAAGCTAAAGTATCCGAAAATAGTGTCCCTAAAAGTGTGTATGTATCTTCTTTTCTCATTTTTGCAAAGTTATTTTTGTTTTTAATAAAATAAACTCGATTCTAAAAAAGTTGGAAACACGATCATCGAAACAGAATTATTTTCTATACTTTTGTCCTGCAATCGATTAACAAAAAGTATTCACTTCCAATGAAACTCTGTATATAGCTACGCTCGACGAATAGCTCCACATGATAAAGCTATTCAGCTATCAGACAAATATTTCCAGAAATTTGTCCTGAGTTTTATATCCTTTTATTTATGAATTTACGAACTGAGGCAACTGCTTGTGTACAGCAAGTCAGACCGCACTATTTACAGTTGAGCGATGAATTATACCTATAAACAAATCTGGCTCATCAATTTTCCGGTGATGATGAGCATTTTAATGGAACAGCTGATCAATATTACAGATGCAGTCTTTTTAGGCCATGTCGGAGAAATAGAATTAGGAGCTTCTGCCATTGCCGGAATTTATTATCTGGCCGTTTATATGCTTGGGTTCGGATTCAGTATCGGATTGCAAGTGATGATTGCCCGAAAAAACGGAGAACAAGATTACCAAGAAACAGGCAAAATATTTTTTCAAGGGTTATTGTTTCTAATGGGACTAGCCCTCTTTCTTTACCTAACGGTACATATCGTTTCGCCAGTCATTTTCAAAAGATCGATCAATTCTCCCGAAATTTACCAGGCAATTATCCGATATCTGGATTGGCGTAGCCTGGGATTATTGTTTTCATTTCCTTTTTTAGCTATACGTTCCTTCCTTGTCGGCATAACGTATACCCGGGCTCTATCAGGAGCAGCTATCGTTGCAATAGGGATCAATATTCCTCTCAACTACTTCCTGATATTCATGCAGCATTTAGGCATATCCGGAGCGGCTATCGCCTCTTCACTGGCAGAAGGAGGTTCTTTCATTACCTTATGCATCTATATGTGGATAAAAACAGACAAAATAAAATATGGTTTACGGACAGTCTATGATGGACAATTACTCATCGCAGTACTCAAATTATCGGTATGGAGCATGTTTCATGCTTTTATCAGTGTAGCCCCCTGGTTCCTGTTTTTTGTAGGTATCGAACATTTAGGTAAAACCGAATTAGCTGTTTCTAATATCACCAGAAGTGTCTCCGCTCTATTTTTTGTCATCGTTAATTCCTTCGCTGTCACCACCGGAGCATTAGTCAGTAATTCCATAGGAGCAGGAGAAAAAGCAAATCTCTTCCCTATCTGCCGAAAAATTCTAAAATTGGGGTATTCCATCGGTATCCCCTTGATTGGCATTGTCCTGATCTGCCACCGATCGATTATAGGAATCTATACAACCGATGAATCATTGATACAATCGGCTGTTGCACCTTTGGTTGTCACATTGCTGAATTATTCATTTGCTTTACCCGGTTATGTTTACCTCAATGCAGTCGGTGGTACCGGAAAAACAAAGATCACTTTTATATTTCAGGCCATCGCAACAGGCATATACTTAATTTATCTGTATGGATTAAATAACAGTACAAATACCACACTAACGCTATACTTAACGGCTGAATATCTTTTTGTGATTTTATTGGCCTTACAATCTATCGTCTATCTGAAAAAGAAACACTATTAAAAAACAAATAAAATGATATCGAAAATATATCCTCGTACCGGAGACAAACAAACGGTATACCTACCCGCAAACTCTGTAAACGCATTGACACTATGGCTATAAAGGATTACCCAAAAGTCTCGATGACAGCTTAATATTTTTAAGCTTAGCCGCGGAGTATTTCCAGTACCCAAGTTACTTTTTCATTTTATAAATTAACAAAGCCATCCCATCCTCCAAATGTTTTTCGAACTCTGCATCAGCCCGGGGAAAACCGGATTCGACGTGCTCGTCGTAAAACTCTTTATTGACGATCGCTTCGATAAAATGTCCCTGAGTATCACAGCAATCCGGAAAAGCCATATAAGGAGAAGAAACTTCGGAAGGATTTGCAAGCAACTGCCCGGACGGTACATGAAAAAGATAACATTCGTCCAAATCTTTTTTCCTTACTTCCATTGCGATATAGTCTCCGTCAACAACCGGAGTTTCGTATATATAGTTACAAGAACCTCCGATTATCAAGTCATAGTCCCCGCGGTAAGATTCCGGAATCTGATTCACACCGAAATCGATCCGGATTCTTCTCAGACTATCCGGATTTGCTTTATCCAGTATAACGAACGAATCGTTCATACACCAATTAAAAACCACTTCCCGGTCGTTTGAAGTAAAATAGACCTCTTTTCCTATAGGATCGCCTTCTTCCTCAAAAGGCAACAGGCGTTGAATAATATTCAGATCGTTGTCCGTAATCAAAAGACGATAAGAAGGTTGAGAGGGGGGTAAATGCCCATCTTTGAAAAAACAAAAAGTAAAAATCATCCGTCCCCGACTCAAAGTCTCGAAATCCCAAGCAATAAAAGCCATTTTTTTCTTGGCAACATAGGCCCCCGTCCGGTTGTCAAAAACATGAAGACCGGGCAGAAAAGTATCTAACACATAAAGACAGGAGTCGTCGACGGCAAAACTTTTGATCTGAAGATACTCTCCACTGCCACGCCCCTGCCGGTCGATCACATACTGAAACCTTCCTATTGTATCGTAGACAACTATTTTGTGATTGGAAAAATCCCCCAGATAGATCTTATCTTCCCTGCAAACCATTTTATTTACATAAGCCAGTAAAGCTTCGTCTTTATCTTCCAATTTCAAGTATTTTACAGTATCGATATATTCCAGGATAGGTGTGTTAACAGAAGGGGGAAAAGATATCGTCAGATCTGCATTCACTTCCTTATTTCCGCATCCCTCTTCGCAAGCGTATAGACTGCATACCATAAGCAAAAAAATACAAACGTTCCTCATCTTTCTAAAAAATTATCCACCCCCTATCAACTTGCTTTTGCTCAAGTCAATTTCAAAGGTTATTGCCTTACATTTATGTCTGCAATATACCTAAAATTATACGTTTCACCCAATTCATCGATTTAAAATTATGCTGATTATCCCTTCTCCCTCAGCACAACAAACATAAGTGTTGAAATTACGTTTTTATAATGTTTAGCTATACACCGACCTTTTACAAGTATTTTTCTACCTAAAAAATAAATTTTTGAATGTATTATTACATAAAATTCAAAATTTGCCAAACAATGATAAAACTCAACAGATTATTTACAGGCTTATTTTTGTCCGCCCACCTATTGGTACAAAGTCAAATCTAGGAAATGAACATTTCTACCTACAAACCGGGAGCCCCCATTCAGCCAACCATGTACGGTCTCTTCTTTGAAGACATCAATTATGGTGCAGACGGAGGATTGTATGCAGAATTAATCAAAAACCGCTCTTTCGAATTCCCTTAATCTTTGATGGGCTGGCAAACATTCGGAAAGCTAGAAGTAAAGAATGACGGTCCGTTCGAACGCAACCTTCATTAGGTTCGCCTCTCTCCCTCCGGTCATCCCCATAAATGGACAGGCCTGGAAAATGAAGGTTATTTCGGTACCGGTGTAAAAAAAGGAGAACAATACCGCTTCAGCGTCTGGACACGTATACCTGACGGGAAAGAAGCTGTAAATTACCAAAGTTACGGTTTGAGATTTTTTGAGTTTTTCCAATTAGCCGAAAAAATCGGAACGCCACCACTCCCGGTTTTAAGCTGTGGCCCGGCTTGCCAGTTCCAGAATAACGATGCTTCTGCTCACATAGCTCCCGACGATCTCGCTCCTTATATTCAGGATGCTTTGGAATTGATCGAGTTCGCTAACAATACTCCGAGTACAACCTGGGGCAAAATACGGGCAGAAATGGACCATCCGGAATACCTATCCGGAAATTCAGATTATCGGCAGTTCGGGGCCGAATTCCGAAGGAGATCAATTCGACTATCTATGGCCGGAAATAAAACGCCTACAAGTAGACCTGGCCAACGAACATTTTTACAGACCGGAAAACTGGTTTTTATCCCAAAGTAACCGGTATGATCGATATGACCGTAAAGGTCCTAAAGTTTTCGCAGGAGAGTATGCTTGTCATGGTCGGGGGAAAAATGGAATCATTTCAATGCAGCACTTTTGGAAGCAGCCTTCATGACGGGAATGGAACGGAACGCCGACGTAATCCACATGGCCACTTATGCACCTCTCTTTGCCCGCACAGAGGGATGGCAATGGCGACCGGATATGATTTGGTTCGACAATCTACATGCCGTACGCACTAGTAGTTATTATGTACAACAACTATTTTCGAGAAATAAAGGTAGTCAGGTACTCCCCCTAACGATGAATCAAAAGCCTGTTGCCGGCAATGACGATCAGGACAGCCTCTTTGCCAGCGCAGTTTAGGATAACGATACCCGGGAAATTATTGTGAAGGTAGTCAATACTTCCGGGTAACCTCAGAAGCTGACATTCAATTTCGACGGATTGAACCCCCAGGTAAGACTGACAAACGGGACTTGCATCCAATTCCGGTCCAATGAACCGAGACTAGACCCCCCCTGGAGCAGCCCAATTTGATCCAACCGGACGAATTTCCGATTCAATTTTCCGGCAAAACGCTGCAGCAAACCATTCCTGTCAATACTTTTGCTATCTATAAATTCCAAAAAGAAATAGCAGGACAAATAAAATAAGTTAACCTTCGGTTACTGAAAACAAAAAAACGTGCCAGGGAAAACCTGACACATTTCTTTTGCCGAGAGTTCATTTTAGTCACCCAGAGTGGCAACCATCACAGCTTTAATCGTATGCATACGGTTTTCAGCTTCATCGAATACGATAGAATTCGGAGATTCGAATACCTCTTCTGTCACTTCGATACCGTTCAGGCCGAATTGTTTATGTACATCACGACCTACCTGAGTTTCCAGATTATGGTAAGCGGGCAGACAGTGCATAAATTTACAATTCTTATTTCCTGTCATTTCCATCACTTTTGCATTCACCTGATAAGGCATCAACAATTTAATCCGTTCTGCCCATACTTCGGCAGGTTCTCCCATAGATACCCATACGTCGGTATATAAGAAATCACATCCTTTCACTCCGGCTTCTACATTATCGGTTACAGTCACCGTTGCACCCGTTTCCTTTGCAATCTCCTGACAAGTAGCGATCAATTCGGCAGCCGGTTGTAAAGCTTTAGGTGCAACAATCCGAACATCCATACCCATTTTAGCACCACCGACCATCAAAGAATTACCCATATTGAAACGAGCATCTCCCAAATAAGCAAAAGTTACTTTGTTCAGGGGTTTATCGGTATGTTCCGACATAGTCAGGAAGTCAGCCAGGATCTGAGTCGGATGGAATTCATTGGTCAAACCGTTCCAAACAGGTACACCGGCATATTTAGCCAATTCTTCAACAACATCCTGAGCAAATCCACGATATTCGATACCATCGTACATTCTCCCGAGTACACGGGCCGTATCTTTCATCGATTCTTTCACACCTATCTGCGATCCGGTAGGTCCCAGATAGGTGGCATGAGCACCCTGATCATAGGCAGCCACTTCAAAAGCACAACGGGTACGGGTTGAAGTCTTTTCAAATATTAAAGCGATATTTTTACCTTTCAAACGGGGCTGTTCAGTTCCGGCATATTTTGCTCTTTTCAGATCGGCAGCCAGATCCAACATGTATTTAATCTCTGCGGGGGTGAAGTCCAACAACTTCAGAAAATTCCTGTTTCTTAAATTAAAAGCCATAATCTTCTTTATTTTAAATTGTAAATTTCAGATTCCAAAATCTTGGTAATGGACAAAAGTATAAAAAATAAACTAATTCTAACACTAATTTCGTACACCTATTCTTAATCGTAATGCATGGTAATTTTAGAACCGTAACGACGATCTTCCAGCTTGGTAGCTTCGGTGATTACCGCTTTCTGTCCACCTTTCTCGACAAAAGAAAGACAAGCCCGGATCTTCGGTGCCATACTTCCTTCTCCGAAAGTCCCGGCTTCCAGATATTTCATCGCATCGGCATAATCGAGGAACTCCAAAACCTCTTGGGTCGGTTTACGGAAATCTTTATAAATATAAGGGACATCGGTCAGAATATACAACTCATCGGCTTTCACCCTTGCTCCGATCATTGCCGAAGCCAAATCCTTATCGATCACTCCTTCGAGCGGCTGCAACATTCCTTCCCCATCCACATATACAGGGATACCGCCACCTCCACCGGTGATCACAATACTTCCCGAACGAGCCATCCGTTCTACCAAAGCAGCATTTTTAAAATCGATAGGAGCAGGAGACGGTACTACTCTTCTCCACCCTCCTTCTACTTTAATCTCTTCTTTAAAAATCCATCCATGTTCTGCAGCCAATTTATCGGCTTCTTCGCGGGTATAAATTCTACCAACCCGTTTAGTCGGATTCTGTAATGCCGGATCGTGCTCGTCGACAACAACCTGAGAAATCATAGAAACAACATGCCGGGTAAGTCCGTGTTCCCGGAGTATATTCCGCAAATTTCTCTCGATCATATAGCCGATCTCACCTTGTGAATAAGCCACACACATATCTAATGTCATGGGAGGTAACCCATACATTTTTACTCCGGCATCGTCACTCATCAGGATATTTCCTACCTGAGGACCGTTTCCGTGAGTAATAATCAGATTATACCCTTCACGAACCAGATAAATCAGATTCTCCAAAGTCTCCCGGATATTTTGGTTCTGTTCTTCGACAGTACCTTTCTGATTGCCTCTCAGTATGGCATTTCCCCCCAAAGCAATCACAGCTAATTTCTTTTCTTCCATATATTTCCTTTTAAATTGTTTCTAATTTCATCGTTCTCATTTTATTTCTTAACTAAAACCAGACGACAGATTCATATTCTTTACTTTCAGGAGCACATCCTCCTCTACAAATTTAGGAAAATAAGCTGTTCGAAAAATAGCAAAATGACGATTTTCAGCAACTGCAAACGTTTGATAATCGACAACAGGTATAATTATTCCGTGGATTTTTATAATTATGCGGCGCAAAATCGGAACTTTGATCGTTTTTTCTTATCTTTGCAAAACTATGCAAGAAAAGGATAAAAATACGAGTAACAGCGTTTGGGTGAGCAGATTAATGAACAAATATACCATTACCCTGCTTATTTTTTTGGTGTGGCTTGCTTTTTTTGACCGGAACAGCCTGGTAGGTAAAATGCAATTGCGAGGAAAAATCGCCACTTTGAAAAAAGAAAAAGCTTACTACCAGAATAAGATAGAAGAAGATAACCGGAAAATGAAGGAATTATTGAGTAATAAAGATAATCTCGAGAAGTTTGCCAGAGAACAATACCTTATGAAAAATAAAAACGAAGATATCTTTGTTATCGTAAATAAATAGGAACGTGGGAAGAATACTGGCCATCGATTACGGGAAAAAAAGAGTCGGTTTAGCAGTGAGCGATCCTTGCGGAATTATAGCAACAGGCTTGCAAACCGTTTTATCTCAAGAGATATTCCGATTTCTGGAAGCATATTTATCCCATGAAAAAGTAGATCTTTTTGTTGTCGGTCACCCCAAACAGATGGATAACAGCGACTCGGAAAGTATGACCTATATCAAGCCTTTCCTGAGTGGTTTGAAACGCAGATTCCCGCATATCCCCATAGTCATGTATGACGAACGCTTTACTTCTGTTCTGGCTCATAAAGCCCTCTTAGAAGGAGGTGCCAAAAAAAAGACACGTCAGGATAAAGCTTTAATCGACACGATGAGTGCAACCATTATCCTGACTTCTTACATGGAACAACAACGGAATTTAAAAATTTAAAAGCTTTACATATATGTTTTTACCTATAGTAGTCTACGGACACCCGATCTTACGTAAAATTTCAGAAGATATCACCCCCGAATACCCCGAACTGGATAAATTCATCCGGGATCTTTTTCAAACGATGGACGAAGCAGACGGAGTCGGCCTGGCAGCTCCGCAAGTCGGACGAAATATCCGTATATTCGTTGTCGATGCAAATGCTTTCGAAGAAATGGATCCTGATTGTAAAGGTTTCAGAAAAGCCTTTATCAATGCGCATATCCTCGAACGTTGGGGAGATGAAATCAGCCGCAACGAAGGATGTATCAGTATCCCCGGCATCCACGAAGACGTCAAACGACCCGACTGTATACGAATCAGCTATATGGACGAGCAAGGACAAGAACACGAAGAGGAGTTTTGCGGTATTAAAGCCTGGATCATCCAACACGAATACGATCACCTGGAAGGTATTCTGTTTACAGATCATCTGTCTGCTTTAAAAAAGAGAATTCTGAAAAATAAGCTGAATAATATCAGTACCGGAAAATTCAAACCTGCTTATCGGGTAATTCTTCCCAAATAAACCGCTCAAAATATTGGATAATTGAAAATTTTTCCGTAATTTATACAAGAAAAATTTTCAATTATTTTATGCAGGTGTAACTTTCAATTATAAGTATCCTTTTATCTATCTGTTAGCGGCTCTTATCGGAGGTATTCTTATCGATATGCCGTTGATAGCGGCTATTTATTGTTTCTTCATCGGCCTGTTTCTTGTTTTACTAAGTTTCATTTTTCAATTGTCTCCCGGCTGGAAAGAACTATTTTTAATTGTAACGGTCCTAAATTACGGATTCGTTATTTCTGCTCCGCCTCTTTTTACTCCTTTTCCCGACAAAATCTATCGCATCGATGGCCGGTGTAATGAAATACTCCCACACCATAATCTGATCTTATCCGTGAGCAATCAAAACTACTATCTCAGTCATTTTTATACCGATACCATTTATACGTCCGGCGACTCCCTGCATTTCAATGCCCGTATACTCCCTTTCCGACAGAATGCCAATCCCGGTGAATTCAGTTATGCCCGCTATTTAAAACAAAAAAACGTTTTTTTTCATCTACTACCGGTTAGTCCCATCCGGCAAAACGGTCATTCGGACGATTTATACACCGTTTTCGATCACCTTCGCAAGAAATGGCTAAGTAAGACCCAACGGTTATTTTCAGACTCAACCTGTTGCCAACTCGTAAACGCTCTCTGTCTGGGATATAAAAACGACCTCGACAGCGAGGTACAAAATCTGTTTATCTCGACGGGAACAGTCCATCTTTTATCGGTCTCCGGTCTGCATACCGGTGCTATTTACTTATTTATACTGTTTATTTTCAAAAGTATCGGTTTCCCTTCCCGTAAAATTACTTTTGTGGTACTCCCGATTCTTTGGTGTTACGTTTGTCTCACCGGTTTATCCCCATCCGTTGTCAGGGCTGCAACGATCCTTTCTTTTATTCATATCGGTCAATATTTCAACCGATCCTATACCCCTCTGAACTCTGTTGCAGCAGCAGCTTTTCTAACCTTATCGTTTCATCCCTCGAATTTGTATTCACTCAGTTTCCTGTTATCGTACAGCGCTTATACCGGTATACTGACTATTTATCCTTTTTTATATCGATTTGCCGGAAAGCTCCCCCTTTTTCCGGCTAAAATATATGCCTGTTGCTGTATTACAATTGCAGCTCAATTGCCGACTCTTCCTATCAGCGCCTATTATTTCCATACGATCAATTTGAACGGCTTCTTAGCCAACCTGGTCGCGGTTCCATTAGCTACTTTTCTGCTCTATGCCGCCATGCTTTGTCTGATACTCCCCTTTCTACTCAGTCAGTACCTGGCCTGGATTCCGGAAGTGACAGAAAAAATAATCATGGGATTTCTGCATATCTTCGCTCCTTACAGTTTCAACCTGCATCACTTGTATCCCTCTGTTCCCACTGTTTTATTGTCCTATATCAGTTTGATTTTTCTATATCTCTATTTTACCAAACCCGGGAAAAAATGGAGAAGATATTCCATGTTCACTCTCTTTATTCTCTTATGCTGGAATATATCCTCCCATTTTTATCTTGCCAATCGCCAGGAAATCATCGTATTTCAACTTCCTCAAAAAAGTGCTATTATACTGAATTATAAGGGATATTATACTTATTTACTCCGGACTTCCGACAGCCTCCCGCAAACGCAACCCTATATCGCTCAGAACAATCTCCGGTCATTACCCGACCATCAAGGCTTTCTGGGTAACGGACTCAGCTATCATTCCGGACAGCTCTGTTCTTTAAAAGACACTCTGACAATCGCCTCCGCCTCAAACCTTCCCCTAACGAAAGGTCAGATACTAATCGTAACCCATAATCTCAGTCCGGAAAAAATATTTTCTCCTGAAGAACACCGATATCCTGCACAAATAGTCCTTGACGGTTCCAATACAGCATTTAACATTCGTTTATGGGACAAATTTTGCCGTCAGCATCATCTCACCCTCATCAACACGGCAGAAACCGGAAGCTTCCGGTATTCCCTCCGATAAAGTTTTAGTATAAACACTGGCTTAATCTATTATTTTCAGTAAATTTGCAATCCAATAAAATGAAATCAAAATATTTCACAAACAATGAACATCGTTATCGCCGGAGCTGGAGCTGTCGGTACACATTTGGCTAAGATGCTTAGCCGGCAAGAACACAACATTATGCTGATCGATACAGATCAGTATAAACTGGAGGATCTGGAAAGCCAGATCGATATCCTCTCTATCGTCGGTTCGTGTACTTCAATCGGTGCTCTGAAAGATGCAGAAGTCGGAAAATGCGATTTATATATTGCTGTAAATCCTCAAGAAGATCAGAATATCAATTCTGCTATATTGGCCAAAAAACTAGGAGCTAAACGAACGATCGCCCGGGTCAATAACAGTGAATATCTGGAAATCGAAAATGCAGAATACCTGCGTTCTATCGGTATCGATTCACTGATCTATCCGGAACGGTTGGCAGCCGAAGAAATCGTTGCTTCGCTAAAACAAATCGGTTCCAGGCAGATGCATGAGTTTTCGGACGGACGTCTGCAATTGCTAGGGATAAAACTTTGGGATAATGCGCTTATCCTCAATCATACCTTGATCAAAATGGCAGAAATCTATGGAGCCGATCAGTTCCGGATCGTTGCCATCAAACGCCACAACCATACCATCATCCCCCGGGGAAACGACGAATTGAAATATGGAGATCTGGTTTTTATCGTCACCCGACCTTCTTTTATTTCGAATGTTTTCGCCTTATGTGGTAAAGAACAATTTGAAATCAAAAATATAGTAATTGTCGGAGCTTCCAGAATAGGTATAAAAACAGCCTCTCTGCTGGAAAAAAATTACCATGTCAAGATTATCGAGAAAGACCGTGAAAAATGCATCCAACTGGCCGACAAACTAAAATCTACGCTGGTGATTAACGGGGACGGACGAGATCTTACTTTACTGAGGGAAGAAGGTATTAAAAATGTAGACGCTTTTATCAGTCTGACAGGTTCTTCAGAAACCAATATATTGTCTTGCCTCTTAGCTAAAAAAATGGGGGTCAAGAAAAGTGTAGCCGAAGTGGAAAATATCGATTACATCGACCTGGCAGAAAATATCGGAATCGGTACGTTAATCAATACCAAACTGATTGCAGCCTCCCATATTTACCGTTACACCATGAATGTCGATGTCCGCCATCTGAAATTTTTAACTTTTTCAGAAGCAGAAGTATTCGAACTGGAAGCTCAGCCTGGGTCTAAAATCACAAAGTATTCTTTACAAGATGTTCACTTCCCGGACGATGCTACTGTCGGAGGAGTATTCCGGGGCGACGAAACCATTATAGCTAAAGGTGATGTGCAGATACAGGCCGGGGATACGGTAGTGATCTTTGCTCTGCAAAATGCTGTCAAAAAAGTAATTAAATATTTCCAATAAATTTTTTCAGAAGATGATAAACTTTCGTTTTATCGCCAATCTGATGGGAAGGCTGTTACTGATCGAGAGTGCCTTCTTATTGTTATGTGTCCTGATTGCTTTAATTTATGGTGAACATGATGCATCGGCTTTCTTTTATACCTCCCTGATCACCATGAGTGCCGGTTTCCTGTTGTCTAAACTGATAAAAATCAAAGACCGGGTATTGGCCAAAAAAGATGGTTATTTCATGGTAACGATGGTATGGATCATCTTCTCCCTTTTCGGTAGCCTACCTTATATGATCGGGAATACAATCCCTTCCTTTGCAGATGCCTTTTTTGAAACCATGTCGGGGTTCACCACGACTGGCTCTTCTATTCTGAATCATGTCGAAGCACTTCCTCATGCCACCTTATTTTGGCGTTCTCTGACTCAATGGCTGGGAGGCTTAGGGATTATTATGCTATTTATCGCCATATTACCGAGTCTCGGAATAGAGGGACGGGATCTTTACGTGGCAGAAGTCACAGGGCCTACACACAATAAAACTTCGTTTACCTTTACTTCCTCTGCCCGGCAAATGTGGATTCTCTATACCATCCTGACACTTTTGCAAACCCTTTTGCTCCTATTCGGAGGAATGAATCTCTTCGATGGTATCTGTCATGCATTCACCACGATGGCCACCGGAGGATTCTCGACCAAACAAAATAGTATCGCTTATTGGGATTCCGCTTTATAGGGTAGTGAGATTATACCCAATATGTCATCATCATTTTTACTTTTATGGCAGGGACCAATTTCGGACTTTTACATACAGCTATCCGTGGTAATTGGAAGAAACTGATCCAGGATAATGAATTTCAACTCTATTTCATGCTTGTCGTGCTAGCCAGCGTTGTGATCGGTATAGGACTTTACGTCATCGGCTGGGCAGATTTCGAGAAGAGTATGCGTGATGCCACCTTTCAGGTAGTCACTTTAATTACGACAACGGGATTCGCAACCGCCGATTATCTGCTTTGGCCCCCCTTGTTAGGCTTGATTCTGTTTTTACTTCTTTTCGTCGGAGCCTCAGCCGGTTCAACAGCCGGAGGAATGAAAGTCGTACGGGTTTATCTGCTATTTAAAAATTCTTTTGTAGAGTTAAAGCGTATTATTCACCCCAATGGTATTATCAATGTCAAATACAACAATAAAAGCGTTCATCCCAATATAATGACGGGGATTATGGCTTTTGCCATTTTATTCATGATTGTATTTACCATCGGGAGTCTGATCATGACCATCTTTACGGAAGATATCATTACCGCCTGCAGTGCCGTCGTCAGCTCGATGAGTAATGTAGGTCCCGGATTCGGCAGTGTCGGTCCGATGTTTTCCTATGCGCACCTGAATGATTTTGCCAAATTATTCCTGGCTTTTTTAATGCTGGTAGGACGTCTGGAGATCTTTACCGTCATGGTGCTGTTTACAAAAGCTTTCTGGAGAAAATAATCAGGCTATCCGTTCTAAAGTCAGATCGGGCAAACTTTGCATAAACTGAAATAATTCACTCTCATCCAGATAGCGTTTGGTCTTGATCACCATCGTTACATGGTATAAATCGGCATGTTCGAGAGGCTCGTGTTGCATATCATAACTGGCAATCCGATAATTTCTCAAATGTAGTTCATTGGTCACCCGCTTCAAATTTTCTTTATCGGTAGTGGCAAATACCAGCAATGAACTATGTTCTCCCACATTTTTAAAAATAATAGTCAGAAATTCAAGTCCTATTAAAGTCAGAATCATGGCGAATACTCCGATCCAATACATACCTCCTCCGACAGCCAGTCCGATACCCGAAGTCGCCCATAAACCGGCAGCCGTCGTTAAGCCTCGTACAAACTGTTTTTGAATCAGAATAGTCCCTGCTCCGATAAAACCGATACCACTGACCACCTGAGCAGCCACTCGACTCGGATCCAAACCATAACCCGGCTTAGCCAAGACATCGGCAAATCCATATTGTGATACAATCATAATCAAAGCACTTCCCAAAGCAACCAAAAAGTGCGTCCTCAATCCCGCCTCCTTAGCCCGATACTCCCGATCCCAGCCGATCACCCCTCCCAAAACTCCAGCTAACAATAACCGAAAAATACAGTCCCAAAGCATAAAAACCTCCTTTCAATAACCTTTACTATCCCATTACGTTCTATCTGATCAAACGTTTCTTTTCTACGACAAAAAGAATGCCAAAAAAAGCTGTCCCATATACCCGGAACAGCCTTCATTTCTTTTCTCCTCTGCTTCCTGCTTTCACTTCAATTCTCCGATTCCTTGCCGGATGACTTCTATCCGATCATCGGTACAATCGACAACTGTCGAGGCAACATTCTGTCCAAAACCACCGTCGATCACCAAATCCACCAATTTCTCATATTTTTCATGAATCAATTCAGGATCGGTCATATATTCAACCACCTCGTCTTCAGCTTTAACCGAAGTAGTCAGTAAAGGATTACCCAGTTCTTCAACAATAGACATCACGATATAATTATCCGGAATCCGGATACCGATAGTCTTCCGCCTATTGATCATCACATTAGGCAATTTATTAGTTGCCGGCAATACAAAAGTAAAAGGCCCGGGTAGATTACGTTTCATCACCTTAAAAACCTCGTTATTTACTTTCGCATAAGCAGCGATATTCGACAGATCCCGGCAAATCATCGAAAAATTGGCTTTCTCAGGTTTGATATTTTTCAACTGGCAAACACGCTGCACAGCTTTGACATTATTAATGTCACAACCGATCGCATAAATTGTATCCGTCGGATAGATAATAATGCCACCGGCTTTCAACACCTCTACAACTTTAAGGATATCCCGGGTATTAGGATTATCCTCAAATAATTTGATATACATGAAGCGTCAACCGTTTACCTTTTTGTAATCTTCCAGGAATTTAGCCAGTCCACTATCTGTCAACGGATGATTCAGTAATCCTTTGATAGCAGCCAACGGACAGGTTGCGACATCGGCACCAGCCTCTATACACTGAATGATGTGTTGCGTATTCCGGATCGAAGCAGCCAGAACCTGAGTATGGAAACCATAATAACTGTACATATCCACGATCTTACTAACCAACTCGATACCATCACTACAAATATCGTCCAGACGGCCCACAAAAGGAGATACATAGGTAGCTCCGGCTTTTGCAGCCAATAAAGCCTGTCCCGGAGAAAACACTAAAGTACAATTGGTACGGATACCTTTTCCGGTAAAATATTTTATAGCTTTAATCCCTTCGGCAATACAAGGAACTTTGACTACAATATTCGGATGCAAAGCGGCCAATTCTTCTCCTTCTTTTATCATTCCCTCATAATCGGTAGCAATCACTTCAGCACTCACATCTCCCTGGACGATATTACAAATATCGACATAATGTTTTTTACAATTCTCCACTCCTTTAATCCCCTCTTTAGCCATCAACGATGGATTGGTCGTCACTCCATCCAACACTCCCAGATCATTTGCTTCTCTGATTTGATCCAAATTAGCCGTGTCAATAAAAAATTTCATAGGTTTTATTTTTAAAAAGTTTGCAGTTTTTATAAATCACGTAACAAAATTAGAATATTCCGCTCAATAAAGCTATTATATTCTGATATTTTTCAATTTATAAAAACGGGGAATTCGGCAAAACAAACCTATTTTTTACTTCAGGTGTTATAAAATACTTCAGAAAAAACTCTAATCCGACAAACAAATATTTTATCTATACACAAACCATTCGGTAAAGTATTACCGTATATACTCTTAACATGATGTCGAAAAAAATATCATATCAAAGCCAACGGGATTGTCTCCATGTATGCCTGATCCTGATCATCCTGTTCAGTTTCGCTTATTATGAAGCTGAACGAAAAAATTCAGTGTCTCCTCCGGAAGAAAATCAGATAACTACGACTGATTCGATCACTCCTTCCAGATTTGTCAACAGTTATTGAATATTATTCCCCAGCTTTTAAAGCTTCGAAAGGATTACGTATGATAGTTTTCCAGCTACTTATACAAACAAGCAAAGCAATCCAGACCAATATCCCCGACACGGTATATATATTTTATCTCATACCCAAAAGGGATTTCTTTAGAACGTCTTTCCCCTTGTACCATAAAAAGGACGACAAAATTACTGACGGAAATAAATAAAATCAATAATCCGATACAACTCATAAATAGAATCCCAACCATCCCGGCTCCGGTTTTAAAATCAAAATCGGCTAAAGTCGACAAATGAATAGAAGTTAAAGGTTCCAGCTCACTCCCTGTTTGTATATTTCAAGGTATTATACCCCTCTAATACTTTTCGATTGACCCGGTTAGATTTTTCTACTGCCTTCTCTAAGTGGACACCTTTCCTAAATTTCAGATAAATAAAGAACTCCAAGCCATCATAATCAGCTACATCCGGAGTCATGGATTCCAGATATTCAAAATTAAAATGACTGTTCTGTGGAAGATCCTCAATCACAGCAATCACCTGACAAGGGACTCGTTCACTATCATTCAAAAATTGTCCGGTAGGATCGACATTTTTGACAAATGAAATTCCATGCGATAGTGTTTCTAAAAGGGGGCTTAACATGAGGGGGCATACCCAATGCATTTACCTTCCCTCCTTCTTCTTCAGCCAGTATCTGTTTGGTTTAGTCAGTATAATCAGATAAAAAAAAGCGAGTCACTTTCGTAACTCGCTTTCACAATTCGGCGCCAACCTACTCTCCCACCATAAAGCAGTACCATCGGCACTCAGGGGCTTAACTTCTCTGTTCGGAATGGAAAGAGGTGGATCCCCCCGGTTATAGACACCTTTTAATATCTTCAGGATTTTATCCTGTTTCGTTACAATTTCTTCAGTTCCCGTTACATATCCCAACAACCCACAGCCTCCGCTGAGAATTTGACATTTACACCGGAAAGATAAAGAAGAATATACTCCGCTTAAAGTAAACATTCGGGTAATTAGTATTGCTCGGCTGTGCCGTCACCGACTATACACCTGCAACCTATCAACGTTCTCATCTCGAACGACCCTGTAAGGATATCTCATCTTGAAGCTGGCTTCGCGCTTAGATGCTTTCAGCGCTTATCCAATCCATACATAGCTACTCAGCAGTGCATCTGGCGACACAACTGATTCACCAGAGGTATGTCCAACCCGGTCCTCTCGTACTAGAGTCAGAGCTCCTCAAATATCCTGCGCCCACAACAGATAGGGACCGAACTGTCTCACGACGTTCTGAACCCAGCTCGCGTGCCACTTTAATCGGCGAACAGCCGAACCCTTGGGACCTTCTCCAGCCCCAGGATGTGACGAGCCGACATCGAGGTGCCA
>OGEU01000462.1_pt1 | contig 42409 bp, 45 predicted proteins | sample 1570651 | NCBI WGS metagenome assembly OGEU01 (sample SAMEA2582129, study PRJEB24529) | metagenome | biome: Human gut stool | place: China | collected 2011 | reverse complement strand
ATTTGAATGACGGTGCAAGACCGATGTGGACAGAGTAATGATCTGTCACCTGTATTGCATTTTTATCTGCCTATGAGAGCCGGCAAGTGAATTGTGGGTTGTCATTGGCAGATAAAATGCGTGTTAAATTTAAGGAGGATTTGAGTAATGCAGAGGATGCCAAAGGTAATAAATAAGAAAAGACTGGTCAGATATAAGGAAGGGGCAGAAATGTACAGCATGGGTATGAATAAATTTCAGACTCTTGCCAAAGATGCGGGAGCAATTCTGAAGATAGACAGAATGGTGTTAGTAGACCTTGATGTGTTTGACCAATATCTTGAGTCATTTCGGGTGAAATAAATTTTGCAGACAAGGAAAAAGATTTTGGTTTAACCAAAATTCACTTGACTTTTGGTTAAACAGAAAGTATAATGATTATGAAATGGATGGAGGTGTATATTGTGGCTAGAACAGGTAGACCGAAGTCGGATAATCCTAAAAAAACTCTTATCGGATTAAAACTGACGGAGGAAGAAGCTGCAAGACTGAAAGGATATGCGTCCAAACATGACATGACCATAACACAGGTGCTACAAAGAGGGATTGATATGCAGTATGCAATGGATAAACCGGCTGAGTAGCTAGTACAAAATCTCTTTCCTTGAGAGAGGAGACGAGATGGCGAAATCAAGAAAGGATAACAAAGGGAGAGTATTAAGAAAAGGCGAAACTCAACGCAGTTGCGATGGTAAGTATGTATATACTTATGTTGATCCGGAAGGAAAGCGCCGGAGCATCTATTCTAAGGACATCATGGAATTGCGGGAGAGAGAAGTTAAACTGATGAAAGATCAGCTTGATGGGTTGGATGCGTATGCAGCCGGAACATCTACAATCAATTTTGTTTTTGACAGATATATATCGACAAAGGCAGAGTTGAGGGAAACAACAATGCGGAACTATAAATATATGTATGATCGCTTTATACGAGGTGGATTTGGCAAGAAGAAAATTGCCGCTGTGAAGTATTCTGATGTATTGCAGTTCTATCAGCATTTGTTGAAAGAGAAGGAAATGCAGATAAATACGCTAGAAACAATTCATACTGTTTTACACCCGACATTTCAGCTTGCTGTGCGTGATAACATCATTCGTGTTAATCCAAGCGATGGAGTAATGGCACAGATTAAAAAGCAACCGGGGAAAAATCATGGTGTGAGACACGCTTTGACAGTGGAACAACAGAGAGCCTTTATACGCTATATTGATGAAAGTCCTACATTTTACCACTGGGCATCATTTTTTAAGTTTCTGCTTGGAACAGGTTGTCGAATAGGAGAAGCAATCGGTATCCGATGGGAAGACATTGATTTTGAAAAAAGGACGATCAGTATCAATCATAGCGTGGTTTATTACAGTAGAGAGTTCAAAGAACATCCGATATGTTCATTTGCTGTATCTCTTCCAAAGACAGAAGCTGGTATACGCACGATTCCGATGATGGATACGGTTTATGATGCACTCCAGATGGAATTGGATGACCAGAAGGAACATGGATTTAATGAAACAGTGATTGATGGGATGAAAGGATTTATCTTTATGAATCGTTTTGGCAATATCCATAATCCGCAAGCTGTAAACAGAGCAATCAAGCGTATATATGAAGCACACAATGCAGAAGAAGTGGTAAAAGCTGCAAAACAGCACAGAGAGCCTGTGATAATACCACATTTTTCATGTCATCATTTGCGACATACCTTTTGTTCAAGGTTTTGCGAAAATGAAACAAACTTAAAGGTAATTCAGTCTATTATGGGACACGCAAATATCGAAACAACCATGGATATTTATGCGGAAGTTACCGATACTAAAAAGCAGGAAGCAATTCAAAATTTAGCACACAATTTAGATGTATTTTAGGAAAGAGTCCGGCATGGACTGACGAGAGTACGACAAAATGTGTGCCATACGACAAGAGTACGACAAATTCGAGTGGTGTAATCAGCATAAATATGTTATTATAATAATGTTGGAACACCGAAAAAGGCTTTATTAAAGGAAAAAGCGTCAATGTAAATTAAATTGATGTGAAATCCCGACAATGAAAAGTGTTGACCGCTAAAAGTCAGTGTTTATGCGACTTGCAAGGTATAGTCAGAACAAAATGACAACAAATTGACAACAATTCTTCCGATAAACACGAAGAATGTCAACGGAGATTATGAAGCTATCAAAGAAAATAACTTAAATAATCTGTTTAAGTTCAGGCTTATTATTACATATCTTCCAGGATTGATTGTGCCGGTAGTAGCTTCATCAACGCTTGAGCAATATTGTATTAGGGTAGGAGTTCCCTACGATGCGAAGACAGATATGATATATCAGAACTTTATGTTACGGGATTGGAAGGATTCAATACCTGAAATTTCGGCGTGGAGTAATGAGGTACTGATGAGCTTTTGTGATTGGCTCTGGCGCAATAACAAAAAACTAGATGGAAGTCTGCTGAAACGTGAGAAAAATGCGGATATATCAAAGAAAGTTTCCAAGGAAATTGATGACCTTGATTTAAAAGGGATAGACAAAGAAGCTGTAGTAAAGGCACGTGTAAATCAGGGCATATTTAAGGAAAGATTGTTACAAAGGTACGATCATTGCTGCTTATGTAGTGTATCTAATAAGGATTTTCTCATAGCAAGTCATATTAAGCCTTGGAGTGAAAGTGATGAAAATGAAAGGCTTGAGGTAGATAATGGTTTTTTGCTCTGTCCTAATCACGATAAAGCATTTGATAAGGGGTACATTACTTTTGATGATGATGGGATAATAATGATTTCAAAAGAACTTGACGAAAAAGATAGGATTTTTTTGAATATCAGGCAGGATATGCATATTGAATTGACTTCAGGGAATAAGAAATATTTGAATTATCATAGGGGAAACTTATTTAAAACATAGTAAAGTGGGTGATAGCCGTATGACCTGGGGAGAATATTACGACAATTACTATGGCTGGGCTGAAAGCACAGCTATAAAGAAACTATCGTCAGTAGATATGCTTGGCAATGCAGATGAGGTTACTGAAATAATTACTGATATGAGTTTCCATCATAAGGATATCTGTAACAGACTAGCGAGGAAAGCTGTTGGTCAGAAGCTTGTATTTTCATGGGATAATCTCTAGGATATTGATGGATGTATAGATAGTGACTTGCAGATACAGCTTTTAACACAATCATACAGTTCATTTTCTAAAGAAGATTTAGAGGATATGGAAGGGCTGTATGATGAAGCGGTGATCAATAAAATATATCAGCTTAAGGGCATGGCATTACCAGAGCGTGAGCCGGGGCTTGCTGAAGGCATAACGAACTTTGTTAATTATGTAAATGATCTGACATTTGAAGAACCAAAACCGGTGCAGGAGAAAGAGCCAGGTGGATTTTTTAGCAAGATGGCAATGGCTTTTGGCATAGGTGAAGGTATCCGTCAAGGAATCAATGATGCCGCTGATCATCCTGTTCGTAAATTCAGAGTTGGCGATCATGTGAGAGTTAAGTATCGTGGTCAGGAAGGCACGGTTATTGATATTAATGGCGATTTATATATGGTTTCACTGAGTAGCGGAAGCGTTGATTCATATTCTGAGAATCAGCTGGAAAGGGCATGGTGATCATATGGGATTGTTCTTTAATAGTAAGAATACAGATGATGGTGATTATGACTATAACAGACTACGCAGGGATTTAGTGAATGAATATGGTGCGCAGAGTGCAGTATATTCAGGTGGGTTAGGCTTTCTTGATATGTGTGATGCTGAGGATGCTTCAAAGGAACAGTTGCTAGAGAGGGCAAAAAGAGAGGGGTTCAACCTCAACAAATATAGAAAGTAACTGTGATTGGTCTAAAAAAACACGTTGGTTATTGAAGATGATTAGATAAGGCGAACTTAGGGAAATACTTTATTTGAGTCTAAGAACTGGCATATAAGACACTAGGAAAGGGAACTTATGAGAAAAGCAGCTTTTGGATGTTTATTAGTAGCTTCTGTATATATAATGGTCGGTTGTGGAAATAATAGTGCTGTACTTAAAGAAGCTAATGTGGAGCAGTCTGTGGAGACAAGTAAAGATACAGATGTAAATAATGAGGCTGCAAGTAATGACGAGGAAGAATTGGAAAGTACAGATACAAGTTCTGAAAGTGATGCAGAGGATTCTTATGCTAAAAATCTATATGGCCCAGAAGAAGGATTATATGATCGAACATATCTCTATGAGGAAAATGGAAAATATATTTATAGTCTGACGGACACTAACATCATTGAAAAATATGATGAACTGTATGCTAATGCATTTCAGGATATGGTTGATTCTTATGATGAAGTAATGAAATGGCAAAACCAAAGCTATGATTTTGGTAGTATTACTAGAACGAGTAATTTGCTATATAAGAATGACAATAATACAGTCATCACATTAGGCTCATATTATGAAATGGATTATAATTTTGACCTTAATAATGTAGGATATACATATGTTGATCTTGATAGTGATGGAATCTGTGAATTGATATTTGGTGTGTTGGATGATGCTGATGCAGACTGGATACCAAAAGACTATTTTGAGAGAGCATATGCTTTGGTAGACGAACATGTAATTAAAATCTGTGAAGGTGGTAGTAGAGACTTACACTGGCTTGGGTTAGACGGTTATATTTATGAAACCGGAAGCGGTGGAGCTGCTTACTGGGGCATTTCAAGACTTCACTTTAATCCATTGGATTTGGAGGTTGATGAAAACACAGACTGGGGAAGTAACGGTTTTGTGGAAGATGAATTTATTGGGTATTTGGGTTCAGCAGTACATATAAATGGTTCAAGCGAAGGTATTGGAGACGCATCGCAAGTACCTGACAGCCAAATTTCGGAAGATGAGTGCAGCAAATTAATAGATGAGTGGGAGACTAGGCAGGTGGATATAGATTGGCTTAGAATGTCTGACTATATGATGAAACATTCATTGTCTGGAGTGTAATAATTGTCTGGATAATAAAAAATATAAGAGAAAGCTGAGGGACTAACCTTCAGCTTTTTCGATAACCATATCTGATAAAGCAAACGGAACAATCTCATCGGGATTTGATTCCGGGCTTATCCAGTCATCTGTTTTTTCTTTGGGAAGCATGAGTGGCATCCTGTCATGGATCTTAGATAGCTCTGCTGTTGGCTCTTTGGTGAGAACTACAAATACTGGATAGCCGTCTTCAATGCGGTAAAGACCGCAGAGCCAGGTAACAATGCAGCCAGTGGGCTGAATGGCATATTTATCACCGGTTTTGGTCTTACCGTCTGTGCTTTTGAAATGTTCCCACTCAAAGTAATAAGAAGCAGGTATGATGCATCTGTGTGACTTCCATGCATCCTTGAAAGTAGGCTTTTTCATGGCAGACTCAACTCTGGCATTAAAGAGGCTGCGCTTTCCATTTCTTGCAAGAAAGCCCCACTGCATGGGAAACACACTTTTTATTCCCTTAGCATTGGGAGCTATTACAGGAACGATATCTGTCGGGCGGACTTCTCCATCTGTGATCAGAGGCCTTGCGTGGGTATCAACAAATTTACTTGTTAGAGAGGATTTTAAGTCTGAAAATAAAACGGAATTCTTAAAGAAAATCAAGATGTTCACTAGCAATTCCAAAGCTTATTGGGGAGGCTTGCTGACTCCTATTGTTGATTCTGTCAGAATAAAGGGTAAGGTCGATATCAAGGGAAGTATCCTTATCGAACTCTCCGGGGTTTTGCATACATCACCGAACTATTTGCTGGGGATGGAGGAATATGAAGAGGACTTATTGGAGATAATTACAGTATATAAGAACCTGAAAGGTTCTAAAACAAAGCAAATCGCATTGGAACAGATGAAACTACTGGCGACTATGAGCTCGGAACTTTGATAAAAAAATGCAGATATCCGCAAAAATTTCATGAACATCATTGACTTATAAGAGGAGAGAATGCTATATTATACATGAAATAATTGCGGATAACCGCGAACAAATCATGTGAGGTGTTTGGATGTATCCGAGGGAACAGTATTTGAAAGAGATCATCTCAAAGAAAGATAACGGACGTATTAAGATCATTACGGGACTGCGTAGAAGCGGCAAATCGGTACTATTGTTTCAGCTGTATCGGGAATGGCTTCTGGGAGAAGGGGTGAAGGAAGACCAGATCATCGCTTTGGCTTTGGACATATTGGAAAATGCCAGATATCGTAATCCTTTGGAATTGGATAAGTATGTTCGTGATCATATGGTCGATCCTAAGAAGAGGTATTACATTTTCATTGATGAGATCCAGTTTGTATCCGAGATTCAAAATCCTTACGTGGATAATGAGGATGCCAAGATAACGTTTATCGATGTTATTCTCGGATTCATGCATATGGATAATGCCGATGTGTATGTAACCGGCAGTAATTCCAAAATGTTGTCTTCGGATATACTGACTCAGTTTAGAGATCGGGGTGATGAGATCCGGGTATATCCGTTGTCATTTGCGGAGTTTTATAACGAATATGAAGGGGATAAGAGAGGAGCCTGGCAGGATTATTACACTTATGGCGGAATGCCGCTTGCAACTTCACTTGAATCACACGAGGAGAAAAGCAGGTATTTAAAGGATCTCTTCGACCGGACTTATATAAAAGACGTACTTGAAAGACATGAAATCAAGAATGATACAGAGGTGCTGGATATATTGCTTGATGTCCTTGCATCGGGGATCGGATCACTTACCAATCCAAGCAAGCTGGCCAATACGTTTAAAAGTGAACGGCAGATTGGCATAGGCTCTGAAACGATCGAAAAATATATCGGATATTTTGAGGAGTCATTCCTTATAGAGAAGGCTGTACGTTATGATGTAAAAGGCAGAAAGTATATCGGAACTCCCGCTAAATACTATTACACCGATCTGGGGCTTCGCAATGCAAGGCTCGGGTTTAGGCAACTGGAAGAGACTCACATCATGGAAAATGTATTGTACAATGATCTCATCCGGAGAGGAATGAATGTTGATGTGGGTGTGGTGGAATACAATACGAAAGATGCTGACGGTAAGAAGATCCGAAAGCAGTTGGAGGTGGATTTCGTCGTAAACCAAGGCGGCAAGCGGTTTTATATCCAATCTGCCTTATCTATAGCCGACCCGGACAAAAAGGAGCAGGAGATTGAATCATTGAAAAGGATACCTGATTCCTTCAGCAAGATGGTTGTAGTTCGGGATTATCTTAAACCGTGGCAGGATGAAAACGGGATCACATATGTAGGAATAGAACAATTTCTTCTGAATGAAGAACTTTTGAAATGATATTTTTAGGATGCCGTTAAAGACACTTACTTTGATGTAGGTGTCTTTTTTTGATGTTTGTTTCAAAAGTACAATGCCGTTGTACTTTTGGGGCGAAAAGTACAAGGTTTGGGGAACGACTTTTTACATGGAGTTCCGTAGAATTGCATGTGTAAGCAAGAGGTGACGCAAGCCGGCAAGCATTATATGTAGAGAGGTCTATAATCTCCTACTACGAGAATGATAAGAAGGAGATGAGAGCCAGCGGTCTGGCAGAGATAGCCAAAGTACTTCAGACTACGCCGAATTATCTGCTGGGTTTTGCAGATAATAATGATGGATTTGCGGACGAAGCGCTTGGTTTGTTGCGAGATGTGAAGGATCAGTCTGTAAGAGAGATTCTTTTGAAGCAGATCAGGGCACTGATTTGAAAAATGTATTGCTTTTGTCCGTACATTGACTTATAATATGGGTAAAAGAAAGGGGCGTGATGATATGGCAGCCAAATCAGCAAATCTTTATGCAAGAATAGAGCCGGATGTTAAAGAACAGGCTGAGGGAATTCTGGCTACTTTGGGGATCCCGGCATCTAATGCTATCAATATGTTTTATAAGCAGATCATTCTAAATAGGGGGCTTCCGTTTGAGGTAAAGATTCCAACTGCGAGACCTGTTGATATTTCGAGAATGAACGCAGAGACTTTGGACATGGAACTTGAGAAAGGATATGCGGATATGCAGGCAGGGCGTACCAAATCTGCAGCTCAGGTTTTTGCGGATATCCGAAGGGATTATAATGTATGAAATATGATGTTACCTTTACGGAGCAGGCTGAGAACGATCTTCGCGGTATCTTTGAGTATATAGCATTTGATCTTCTTTCGCCTGAGAATGCAGCCGGACAGCTTGACCGGATCGAAGAAAAAATCCTTTCCTTGGGAGAGTATCCGGAGAAGTTCCGGCAATATGAAAGAGAGCCCTGGAAGAGTCGAAATACACGAGTTGTGCCTGTTGATAATTATGTTATTTTCTATATCCCCGATAAGACAAAGAAATTGGTTACAGTGATTCGGGTTATGTATTCCGGAAGAGATGTAGATAAGCAGCTTGATGAATTTACAAAGTTATAATCATAAATCCTATGAGGCGTATGAGACATTTGGTTTCATACGTCTTTTCTTTTTTACTTTTTTGAGTTGACTACCGGTCAACAGAAGTTGACCGTTGTTAAAACAGATGCTTTCAAGTGAAGTGCTTGACGGCGATGAAGCATATGAGTTTACATGGGTTGGAAAAAAGGCTTCTATCGTTGAGGCAAATAAGCCAATCCGTAAAACATTGCATCCATGCCCGGAAGAAAGTGCAAATTGGGACGAAACGGAGAACCTATACGGGACAACTGCAGGAAGGGAGGCAGTGGATAAGGCAAAGGGGAAGGAGGAAGTAATATAAATTTCATAATTTTTTTGTTGCAAAGCGGACATTTCCATAATAGAATAAAGATAGAGAAGAATGCAAATTACATTGAGTAATAGGCAGAAGAACAGCCATACTAATAAAGGAGGTGTTTATATGGCAACTTCTAGTATCACGAAGAATTTTATCATTTCCGGTCAGAAGCAGGTAGAGATGTTTGTCGATGCGATAGAGAATTCTGCCAATAATCGCCCGGTGCGCACTCCAGTATCTGCGAGACAGATAAAAGGAGAAGCAGAGTTGAGAAAATTCATGGAAAAGAGGAAGAAAGCGGATGTCGGTCAGAGATAATTATACGATGATTAACATTCGTGAGTATTTAGCTTTAGGAACTGATGAAGAGGTCGGAGAGCCTGCGCTTGTCAGATTGCTCTCCGATTTTTCATGTCCAAAGAACCCGGATGTTGAATATTTTTTGAAGAAAAATGCAATAGAGTTTACCAAAAAGAATCAGTCCGTTACATATTTGGTCTTTTCCAATGATGAGGGAGAACTGATAGGCTATTTTAGTATAGCATTGAAGCCGTTGACCGTGAGAGGTGAAACAGTAAGCAACACAGTAAAAAGAAAATTATTGCGAATAAGTGAGCTGGATGAAAAATCACAGACATATACAATGTCAGCGTATTTAATCGCACAGCTTGGCAAAAACTTTGCTGATGGTCGAAACAATAGAATTACCGGAGCAGAGCTGCTGGAACTGGCATGGTCGGTTATCGAAGAAATGCAGTATATGGGTGGAGGAATGGTGGTATTCCTTGAGGCAAATAATGACGATAAACTGTTGAAATACTATAATGATAACAGATTTTCACAGTTTGATACCAGACAAACCACTTCAAAAGACCAGGAGCCACATGAGCTGGTGCAGTTACTAAGACTGCTTTAATTAAATATTTTATAATAGCGTAAGGTGCATGGAAATAAAAATCCATGTGCCTTTTTTGTTTTGGAAATACCGTCTTGCAAATACAGGGCGGTATTTTCTGCATAGAAGGGGAGAAAGCAATCCGTATTCTTGCACCCGCACCCTATAAAATCAAAGAGGAGATAAATAATGACTCTCCTAAAACAGCCGTAAAAAGATTAATTAAAGAATATGGGTTAAGTGAGTGATGACAGACTGTTTGAGTGGTAAAATTTTAGGAAGTTAAGAATCAAATATTTCAAAAGAGTATTGACAACGGAAAGATTTGCATTACAATAGTGGTGTGGGGTATAACTACTATGAATAGTTTTGAATTTTTGGAAAAACTCGGTTTTTCATCTAACGAGGCAAAAGTATACGGCACATTGATAAAACACAAAGTGCTAAACGGCTACGAAATCGCCAAATTGTCCGGCGTTGCGCGTTCGTTGGTTTATGAGGTCATCAATCGTTTGATTGCAAAGGGCGCGGTCATCCGTATAGACGGAGAACCTAATTTTTACAAGCCTATCGAGTATCAAGACCTTATCCGCAGCATTAAGGAAGAAAATGAAAAGAATATTGCCTGCGCAGAACGCGAACTTCAACAACTCGCAACGGAAAATGCCGACGTCGATTACGTAATGAATATAGTGGGCGAAGAAAAATACGTTGCCAAGGCAAAGGAACTTATCGACAGCGCGCAAGCGGAAATTTCGCTATCCATTTGGCGGGAGTCGTTCGAAGTGCTGCGTAGTAATATCGAAAACGCAATATCCCGCGGAGTAAAGGTGCATATTTTTACCTTCGAAAGTATTTCGGTCGTCGGCGCAATGGTGTATTCGTACAATATCAACGACGTTTCAACTTTGTTTCCCTACCGCAGAACAACAATCATAATCGACGGCGGAGAGTGCTTAGTCGGCGAAGAGGGCGCTCGCAACATTTACGTGCATACGCGCAATCATTCGGTTGTTTCTCTTGCCACCGACGAAATTGTTTTGAATGTTTTTTGGAATAAACTTATCGAAAAAGAAAACCTGCTGTCCAAGGGCTGCTCCGGTGCGGATTTTTTGCAAGCCATACACAATTTGGCGGAGCGTTACGGCATTACCGACGAGATGACCAAGAATTTTCTTGTTTACAATTTTCAAAAGGAGAAAACTCAAAATGGAAAAAAATGTTGAACGATTACAGGCGCGCGAAGCCAAAGAACTTATCCGCCGCGAAAAGCAGTTGGGCGCAAGAAGCAACAAGTTTTATCTGATTTACTTGTTTATGATTTTGTCGCTCATCTACATAACGGACGAAATGGCGTCTACTATATCCATTCAGTTTCAGGCGAATATAGTTACGGAATTCTTCGTAAAAAATATGGGTATGGAATACGGCGCGGGATTATCGCTCTTTTCCGCCATAGGTTTTATTTCCTATCCGGTAACATTGCTTATTATTTTCTACCGTCCCCTTGCGGACAAATTCGGGCGTAAGCCGTTTTTGGTTATTAACACGTTATGTATGGGGTTAGGGCTGTTCATTGTGTATTTATCTAAGAATATCTACGTTTACATGATAGGCGGCACGTTGATGGGTTTTATGGTGTCGCACGATATGCAATGTGTGTACATACTGGAATGCTCCGACGAAAAGTTCCGCGCCCGTAACTACGCAATCGTAAAAGCGGTGGCGATAATGGGTACGTTGCTTGTTCCGTTGCTTAGGGCTACGCTTATGCAAAATGTAAGCGAGCGTTGGCACGTTGTATATTTAGTTCCGGCAATTATCGGTTTTGTGATGGCGTTATTCGCGTTGCTTTTTGCAAAGGAAACAAACGCGTTTTTAACAAAAAGAATAGAGTACTTAAAAACTCCCATCGAAGAACGCGAACAACGCAGTAAGGAAGATCGCGAGCAAAACGCTCAAGGCGGAATTCTGACCGCAGTAAAATTCGCATTCAAACACAGGCAATTACGCTTTTTGATCATCGCCTGCTGTTGTTTCTATCTTGCTTCGTTAGGTACGGCAACGTACAGTACGGTTATGGCAAAGTCTGCTTTGATGACGGAAGAAGAAATAACTCTTGCTCTATTCTTGTATCCCGTAGGCAACGCGCTGTTTACGTTGATATCGGGTTTTGTGTCGGACAAATTCGGGCGCAAAATAACTATAATTGCGATGTCTTGTTCGGCGTTGGCGTGCTATTTGCTGTTTATTCTAAGCGGTATGTTCAAGTGGACTCCGTATTTGACAGGCTTTGCAATCGGCGGATTTATGGGCAGTTACTGGGGCGCGGGCGATACTATCGGCGGAATAATGTTCTCCGAGTCTTCTCCTACAAACTTGCGTTCGTCCGTAACTGTAATCAACACGTTGCTTAACGGAGTTATGGGCGGATTTGCAACGGTTATCACTATGATACTGCTTCCTATCATCCCCGAAAAGATGTTCGGCTATATGTACTTGGGTTTGACTGTGCCGGGGCTTGTGGGCGCAATCGTAATAATGTGGCTGTTTGTCGGCGAAACTCGCGGACTGGATCTTAAAACGGTAACGGGTACGGAATGGGATAAGCCTAAAAAAATTAAATAAGAAACACAGGACGGTGAATAAAAATGGATAACAAATATTTTGAACTCGGCGCAAACGAACAGCCGTTGGATATTATCAAGGAAACGTGCGGTTTTGCAGGCGTATTCAAACAAATAGGAGTGATAGGGGATTCTTTGGCGTCGGGTGAGTTCGAAAGCCACGACGAAAACGGCAGCATAGTTTATACCGATATGTACGAGTATTCGTGGCCCGCTGTTTTGGAGCGCATTACGGGGACGAAGTACAACAATTATTCTCGCGGCGGAATGACCGCGCGCGAGTATATGCAAAGTTGGGCGGATGCAAAAGGATTTTGGCAATGGAATCAAGCGTATATCATTGCGCTGGGCAATAACGATTCGTTTGTCTTCGGACATCCGTTGGGAAGCGTCAAGGACGTTAACGCAGAATGTCCGCAGGATAACGCCGATACATTCTTCGGCAATATGGGCAAAATCATTTGCAAACTTAAAACGATCGAGCCAAATGCGCGTATTTTTGTCGTTACTCCGCAACTTCGCGGTGATGCCTGCGATAAAGATATTCGTTATATCGCAAGCGAACTTGCCAAATTGTGCGATATGTTTGACTTTACGTACTTGCTGGATATGACTGCGCATGCGCCTGTATACGATGCCGAAATGCGTAAGTCGTTCGGGCTGGGCTTCCATCCGAACCCGATGGGGTACTATGCTTACGCATTGATGGTGGCTAATTATATCGATTACGTTATACGTAGTAACCCTCGTGAATTTGCAACGATACCGTTTGTCGGTACGTCGCTCAAAAACAAAGATTACAAATAGTATGTATTTCTGAAATGCACAATTAACTAAACTTGTAGATGTTTTCGTTGCAAGCTTACAACAATTAATACTAAATATATAACCGTTTTGGGGACGAAGGCATTTGAGCATTCGTCCTTTCTGTTATGCTTGACAAAGAAAATGCGAAGGGAATTATAGCAGTTGCGCAGAGGTTGCAAAAGTCTAATACCATGGAATACTGCAATGCAGCTACTTCCTCCACCGTTTTTCTGTTTTCACATTCACGAATATACAAATTCGCTAATTTGTTGTCTTCTGAAGAACTTACTCCTGCAGGAATTGCAGAGATTCCTATTAGTAGAAAGTCTGAAAGAAAAGTCCTCGTCAATACCACTACAACTATTAGCCAAAAATGAGAAAATATTGATTTTGGCTAATAGAAACAGTATAATAAGTATATACTGTTAGTGAAAGGATGATGCAGATGAAGCTGATAGAGCGTAGACAGTATTTAGATAAGTTAATCAATGTACTTGGGACTCCGGATATCAAGGTCATTACCGGTGTAAGACGAAGCGGAAAGTCAAAGCTGCTAGAAGCATTTAGAGCATATATTGAATCGGAGAACCCGGATTGCAATATTATACAGATAAATTTTAACCTGCCTGATTATGACGATTTACTGACTTATCGCGCATTATACGATTATGTAAACGCACATTATGTTGCAGGTAAAGAGAATTTTGTCTTTATTGACGAAGTGCAAATGTGCAAAGATTTTGAGAAAGCAGTCAATGGACTTCATGCCAGCGAGAAGTATGATATCTATATTACCGGTTCTAATGCTTTTTTATTAAGTTCGGATTTGGCTACGTTATTTACAGGGCGTACTTTTGAAATCAAAGTATATCCGTTTTCCTTTCGTGAATATATGGAGTACTTTGACTTGAAGAACCGCTACGAAGCTTTGGATAAGTACGTGCTGGAGGGTGGAATGTCTGGTTCCTATCTTTATAAAAATCAGGAAGCAAAGTATGATTATATAGCTGATGTGTTTGATACACTGATAGTGCGTGATATACGCAAAAAATACAAGATAAGAAATACGCAGCTGATGGACAGAATTGTGGATTTTCTTATGGATAATGTGTCGAATCTTTCGTCTGCGCGTAACATTACCAATACTCTGGGAAGCATGCAGGAGAAGATACACCATACGACAGTTGGTAATTATATGCAATATCTGTGCAATGCATTCGCGTTCTATAAGGTTAGGAGATATGATATTAAGGGGAAAAAGTATTTATCGAGCAACGACAAATACTATTTGAGCGACCATACTTTCCGTTATGCGAAGCTTGGAACAAAGAACATGGATTACGGGCGGATATTGGAAAATATCGTGGCGGTTGAGCTTTTGCGCAGAGGATATGAGGTTTATGTGGGCATATTATATAAGAAGGAAATAGATTTTGTCGCAGTGAAGCGGAGTGAGAAAATCTATATTCAGGTATCTGATAATATCAGTGAAGAGAAGACCTTTGAAAGAGAGGTAGCTCCACTTTTGCAGATTAAAGATGCATACCCTAAGTATGTGATAGCCAGAACCAGGCATGATGAATACCAGTATGAGGGAATCAAGGTTATTGATATTGCAGATTGGTTGTTGGATAAATAAATCTATTAGCCAAAAATGAAAAAAAGAAGAAATTGGCTAATAGAATAAAGCGAACCAAATAGAGGATAATGAATAAGGCATTGGTCATAATCGGCTGATGCCTTTTTTGTGCACCATTTTAAGCAGATATAAAGTGGTTTATAAGAAAATATAGGCGCAGTTATAGGTGCCGAAGATTTAGGTTCTACGATTAAGTATACTGTTCTTGTAAATGGAAAAGTATTAACTTTCTTTGAGGACCAACTTTCTGTTGTCAGTGCACAGAATAATGACTTGTTTTATTCTGCTAAAGACGTTAATTCCTTGCTTACTGCAAGATTGATACTCAATCCGAGTATCACTTCGTTATATTCTCTAAATTTCGCGAAAATTGATTTTATACCATATCAATTTCGTCCTGCCTTAAAGATTATTAAATCCGATAGTCCGTGAATTTTAATCGCTGATGGGGTTGGCGTTGGTAAAACTATTGAAGCCGGACTTGTGCTCAAAGAACTTGAAGCCAGATTTGACATTAAGTCTGTTATGGTTATTTGTACTCGTCCTCTTATTACTGAAAAGAAATGGCAAAATGAGTTGAGACGTTTCGGTTAAAAATTCGCACATATAGATGGCAAACAACTTAGCTATTGCATTGATGAAACAATAAACGATGACGGTGAATGGCCGAGTGACTATCAAAAATGTATAGTTTCGTACTCTTTGTTTGACGAATCTGTCGTTTGTGGAACATGTGATGGCGGATTGACTAAACTTAACAAAAATTCATTGATCGACATGACGCCTTTCCCGAAATTCGATTTGGTAATTATTGATGAGGCGCATCATATCAAAAATCCCAATACATACGCATATCAAGCGGCGCATATGTTTTGCGATAATGCAGAAAGTATTGTTTTACTTACCGCAACGCCTGGTGTTGGTGAGAACAACAAGGTTGGACGTGCAGAGATTTCTAAGTACTTAGGATTCCTTGGAACAGAGATTGATGACGAGAAGAATAACGTAAGAGGCGAGGATAGAGTGATTTCTAAGGATGGCTGCAAGGTTGTTATGCTTTGTGTACCAACAAATGAAGAACTCGCTATCGCAAGACAGACGCTTGAGTTAGTGAAATAATTAATAAGATAGAAAAGAGAATTGTTTTAGATATTTTGTATGGTTATTATTGACATAATTGAGTAAATATTGTACACTTGAACAAGAATGCAGTTCATAAATGCGAACATGATTAGATTATAATGATTGGAGAGTGAAAAGTATGAATAGGACAGTAGAGCGTGCATTTTCTATTCTTCAACTGATTGCAAGCAGAAAGGATGGAATCACATTGCAAGAGATTGCAAATGAAATGGATATTGCCAAGAGCAGTGCATTTGTTATTGTGCAAACATTGTTGGAATTAAATTATATTTCAACAGTGAAAAATAATGAGAAGAAATATTGCCTTGGTATTGAAATTTTTTCTTTAGGAATGAAATATCTTGCTGGGACAAACTTTGTAGAACAATGTTCTCTTGTTTTGCCAAAACTTGCGGAAAAATATAATAAGACAGCCTTTGTGGGGGTTCTGCAAGGAACAGATGTAGTATATGTGTACAAGTACGTTGCTCCAAATGCAAAACTAGCTACATGTGAATTGGGAGCGCGCAAGCAGGCTTATGCTACGTCGTTGGGCAAGGCTGCTATTGCTTTTTTGCCGGACAGCGAAAGAATGGATATAATAAATAGTATTGTTTTTGAAAAACATACAGAGAGAACCATTGCTTCAAAAGAGGAATTCATGGAAGAAATGAGAAAGACTAGAGAGCGTGGGTATTCTATAGAAAAGGGAGAGCTTGAGAAAATTACAAGCTGTTGTGGCGCACCTATATTTGATTATAGCGGTAGAGTAGTGGCGGCTGTTTCGCTCTCGGATTTTTATAGGGAAGACGAGGATACCAATGCAGTAGCAGAAGAATTGAAAGCTGCAGCAATTCATGTTTCAAGGTTGATGGGATACTCCGGTGATTTTATGCATTAGACAATGTTCACAAAAAACTATCGGTAAAATTGATAAATATATAAAAAATGCTAAAGGGGATTGACAGAAGAAAAGAAAAGAGGTATAAAATATATAAACACAGTTTATATATAAATGAGAATTGATGTAATTCTACACATAGTAAAGTGTTCTAGCCTTTCTGGAAAAGGGTGTTTTCTGGAAAGGCAAAAAAATACACACAAAAAAGAACTGAGTTCATATATATAAACAATTAAGGGCTATTTGATTTGAAGGGAATTGTATCGGATGTTATGAGAGAGGGGGTATAGATACTAGAATGTAATACATGATGTTGGAATAGTCGCAATTGGGTCGTATTAATGCGAAAAGAAACAATTACGATTTAAGGTAATAATTTAATCTAAAGGAGAAGTATATGAAAGAAACAGATATTGAAATGCGTAATCCCCATACAAGGGAAATATTGAAGGTGCTGAAAAAAGAATGGCGGTTATATGTATTGCTGCTTCCTATGGTTCTCTGGTTTGCTATGTGGTCATTCAAGCCCATGGGCGGTTTGATGATTGCTTTTGAACGTTTTGAGGCTGGATTAGGAGTTTGGGGAAGTGATTTTAAAGGAATTAACAACTTTCTAAATATAATAAGTGGAGTTAACAAGGAAATGTTTTGGCAAGCATTTAGAAACACTTTTGTTATAAGTGCTTACAGTCTTGTTTTTGGTTTTCCTATTCCAATTATATTAGCATTATTATTCTCAGAAATTGAAAATGATTTTGTTAGAAAGCTTACACAGACAGCTACATATTTGCCACATTTCCTTTCTGAAGTTACAATCACTGGTATTACTTTAATGCTTTTATATAGCGGTGCTAATTCAAGTGGTGTTATTGCAGGGTTGTTCCAAAGCCTTGGATTGATAGAACCGGGAACAGCTATGATGCAAGTGTCTAATTATTTTAGACCGGTTTATATCATTGTAGGAATTTGGAAAGAAAGCGGATACAACTCAATTGTATATTTTGCAGCTATCATGGGTATATCACCAGCTTTATATGAAGCATTGAAAGTTGATGGTGGTAATAAATTTCAAGAAATAAGATATGTAACTTTTCCGGGAATGGCTCCAACACTTATCATAATGATTATTATGAGAATTGGTCACATGTTATCTATTGGTTATGAAAGAGTATTGTTACTTTACAATGCAAATACATATGTAACTGCGGATGTATTATCAACTTTTGAACAGAGAATAGGTATTCTGTCAAGTAATTATGGAGTCGGCGCTACGGTCAGCCTCTTCAATTCACTTATTGCATTTGCTCTTGTAATTGGTGCTAACACAATAAGTAGAAATATATCGGATACATCTTTGTGGTAAAGGAGATAGGGCATGGAACGATTAAATAAGAGTGAGAAGATATTTAAGATTTTTTCGTATATAGTAGTAATTTTATTTGCTCTACTTGCACTTTATCCGGTTGTATACGCATTCAGTGTTTCGATAAGTGGCAAGGTGGCATATGAGAGTGGACAGATTGTCTTACTTCCAAAGGATGTTACATTACAAGCGTATTATATGATACTTCATAATAAGGGATTTTGGATATCATATACAAATACTTTGTTTTACACGGTTCTGGGAACTGCTTGGAGTATGTTCGTTTCTTTGACAGGTGCATATGTCTTGCAAAGTTCAAAACTACTTTTTAAAAGACAATGGAATTTCTTGTTGGTATTTACAATGTGGTTTAATGCAGGAATGATTCCTCATTATTTGAATTACATGGATATGCATGTAAACAATCGTTGGGGTATGGTTTTTGCATTTGGCGTACAGGCATATAACATTATTCTTTTAAGAAACTACTTTAGTAGTATTCCAAAAGAAATTGTAGAAGCTGCCATTATGGATGGGGCAAATGAATTCCAGGTTTTTGGAAAGATTTTTATTCCAATGTCAAAAGCAAGTATTGCAACAGTCACATTGTTTTATGCAATAAGCAGATGGAATGGTTATTATTGGTCTAGAATGCTCTTGACTGATCCATATGAACAGCCTTTACAGGTATACCTTCGTCAGTTAATTGAAAACTATCAAAAGTTGTATGATGAGTCTCCTGTAAATCTGAAATATTCTGCAGATAGTCTTGCTTATGCCATTATTATTTGCTCAATAATACCTGTGTTAGTGATTTATCCGTACATCCAGAAGTATTTTACTAAGGGAGTAAATATGGGTGGCGTTAAAGGATAGATATATAATTAATGATTTCCCCAAGGGGAGAAAGAGAGGATTACACATGAAAAGAAAAAAATTATGTGTTGCGCTTGTAGCAGCGATGACTACAATGTGCCTGGCCGGATGTAGTGGTTCAATAGTTGAAAAGGCAAACGAATCGGCAAAACAAGATGAAGTAGTTAATGAAAGTACAGAGGCGTTACCTCCAAGTGAGAGTGAAGTAGAAGTGCAGGAAAGTCTTGATTTAACAGACTTAACAGAAAATGTACCACTTAAATTCAATCTTGCGTATGGTAATAAGTCAAGAACTATGACATATGGTCAGGAATCGCCATTAACAATGCCGGATGGAACGGTAGTAACATCTGGTATGCTTAAGCCGATGTGGAGCTATGTAGAAACACAGATGAATAGTAAGTTCACAGATGTGACTGTGCAGGATCAGAAGGCAACAGAAATGATTCAGACTCAGTTAACGACAAACTTTTCCGGAGCAAATATTTTTGGTGGTAACTCAATTGCAAATGACCTTATGTACTATGGAACAGAGGGTAAATTTGTAGACTTAACAGAAATGATGGAGCAGGGATATATGCCTAATTTCAAGGCATATCTTGATAAAAATCCAGATGTAAGAAGTGCAATCACTGCGTATGACGGAAATATATATCATGTACCATACATTGCAGAGATTGGTTCATTTGCAAGAACATTTAATATTAGAGAATCCTGGGTAACAACGTTGTTAGATGAAGCAAATATTTATGATGCTAATAGCCTTGATTTATACTATGAAGGTTTCTATGTGGGAGACAACAAGAGAACAGGTAAAAATGGTGGAACTGTAACTCCTAAGGAAGGTATTTCGATTACAAAGAAAACTGATGAAAGTATTATTGAAATCCAGAATAATTTAGGAGAAAAGAATGGTGAAACACTCACCATGGCTCTTATCGAGTATATTAACAATAACTATGATTATGAGAATCCATCTGAATTATATCTTGGAGAAAAGGCTGCATACGATATTGATGAGCTTGTAGCCTTGATGCGTTGTATTAAGGCAAATCCGACATTGCTTACAGGAGGAAAAGCGGATGTTGTGTGGCCGATGTTTGTGAGACAGTCTTCTTACAGAGAAGATTTAATGAGATTAGGAACATACTTCGGTGGTGTTCGTGCCCATGGTTCAGATTCATACGAAGCAAGATGGGTAATTGATGAAGCTGGTGATATTCAGTATACATATGCTACAGAAGGTATGTATAACTTATTACATTATCTTTCCCAGATGGAAGCAGAAGGTTTAATTTATTCCGATACTTATGATACAACAAACAAAACAAACTTCCGTAGTACATTATGGGGAACTGATGACGGAGAAGCTCCTTCATATGGATTTATGACATTTGACTGGATTGCATCTTCAACATCTGATTCTTTAAATAAAGATACAGTAAGTATCTTACCGCCGGTTGCTTGTGTAAATGGTGTATGGCAGTATTACATCGACAATACTCGTGTTATTAAGCCGGATGGATGGGCTATTTCGGTAGCTGGCTCAACAGAAGACGAAGTACATAGAGCATGTGCAGTTATGGATTACTTCTTTACAGAAGAAGGACATCAGGTTCAGAACTATGGTGTTCCTATGATGGTTGAAGAAAATGAGTTCTTCGTAGGTCCTGATGGAATCGAATATCCTAAATTTAATAGCTGGGTAGTTGAATCAGCAGGTGAGTTTGCTAAGGGAGATTTATCTACTTTCCTTAGAGACTGGATCGGAAGTATTATGCCTATCGGATACGAGAAATCTATCGGTTTTGAGTACCAGTATACTTCAGAAAGAGGATACGATGCTTGGACATTGCTCCAGAATTCTACTACAAATATGCCTTCATATTCAGGTGAGGGTCTTGAAGGAGAAAATCCAAATTATTATAAATTGATTCCACCGGTATTTTCTTTAACAGCAAAGCAGTCTGAAACGATTGCTGAGAATACATTCTTTGATGATAGTATTACAGAAATGATGTTTAATATTGTTAGATATGGTACAAAGGGCGGAGCGCCTACGGGAGCAGTGGTTCCGGAAAGCTATGATGAGTATCTCGCTGAGTTTAACGCAAAGGGACTTCCTGTTTATGTGGAAACATATCAGAATGCATACAGAGTTATGTTGATTAATAATCAGTAAAAGTATATTAGGGGTAGAGAGTTTCTCTACCCCAGTATATAAAAAGGAGCATTATATGCAGAAATTAATAAAAACTCAAAAAGTAACTGCTATGATTTATATAGTTATGGCAATTATTATCTTTTTATATTCGTTGTGCTTTATGACAGAGTATAGTGATTTGTTCGGATTAATGCTTAAAACGAATAGTCATATTACAAACTTCTATAAAAATATACTTCAAAAGTTTAATTGGCAGATTTTTAGATTATCACTTGGTGGTATTGCAGGGATTGTACTTATTTATGTATTAGAGATTATGACTAAAGTAGTGGATAAGTTTGCCTTGATTGTTATTGAAGCTTTATTGCTGTTTAATATAGGCGGATGTGGTTATTCGATTATGAACTTGAATGCTATTCAAGCGTATTATAAAACACTTGATTTTCAATATATTGAGTTGGAAGGTGTAAGTGACTATGTGTTAAAGTTTACCGCATTTAATATTGGTAATGTAGTTTATGTTGGACAAATAATTTTAAGTCTTGCATTTGGAATTGTCATAGCGGCATGTCATATTAAATTTGTTAAGTGCAGGAGGGAAAACAATGGAAAATAAAGCTGAACGATTAGAAGAAAAACAAAAAAAAGTTCATGTTTCTTTGTTTCGAAAAGAAAAAGTATCTTATAGTTTGACTTTGTTTGCAATTATCGCAGAACTTGTATATGTAATTGGGATCCTTGATGTGATGAATAAATCATATTGGATGGGAATTACAGTAATGGTAAATATTCTTATGTTATTTTTAATGTTTACATGTGCAGTAAAGATGAATGTTTACGATAAAAAATGGGCATTTATTGCTTTAGTAGTAGCAGTATATTTAGTGATTCGCCAGCTGGTATTAGTTCCAATTGTTTTACAGCCATATGATAGACAGTTGTTGATTGCGGTTTCTAATTTTGTAGGTGCTGCTTTAATGGCATTTAGTGGAATTATTTGTATAGATAAATCTGAAAAGAGAAGAAAATTACAGATTGAACTTGGTAATAATAGAGAAAAATAATAGAGGTGAAGAGATGGGAGACTTACAGTTTAAGAATATTAATAAAGTATATCCGAATGGGTTTCATGCAGTTCATGATTTCAACCTAGACATAAAAGATGGAGAATTTGTCGTATTTGTAGGTCCTTCAGGCTGTGGTAAGTCTACCATTCTTAGAATGGTGGCAGGGCTAGAAGAAATATCAAGTGGTGAGTTATTAATGGATTATCGTATGATTAATAATTTATCGCCAGTTGATAGAGATATTGCAGTTGTATTTCAAGACTATGCCCTGTATGGAAATATGACAGTGTATGACAATATCGGAATAAGTGACCGATTGAGACATCAAAAGGACACGGATAGTTTAAATAGAATTATAAATGTTTCAGAATTATTTGGCCTTGAGGCGCTTTTAAATCGTATTCCGGGCCAGTTGTCAGGAGGACAGAAGCAGAGAGTTGCGTTGGCACGTTCTGTAATGCGTCATCCAAATGCTTTTTTAATGGATGAGCCGTTATCCAATCTTGATGCTAAATTGAGGGCCAGCGCACGTAGGGAAATAGTAAAACTTCACAATGATCTAGGTGTTACTACGATATATGTTACACATGATCAGACAGAAGCAATGACCATGGCAGATAGAATTGTAGTATTGAAAGATGGTGTAGTACAGCAAATAGGTACACCGGAAGAAATATATAATCATCCTACTAATCTTTTTGTCGCAGGTTTTATTGGATCACCGCTTATGAATTTTATGGATGGAGTGGTTGACGGAGAATATTTCGTATTTGGGGAGCATAAGCTTAAGCTTCCAAAGGATATATTAGATAGATTGCAAGATTATATTGGTGAAAAACTTGTTTTGGGTATTAGACCGGAATGTACATCATGTGCTAGTGAACAAGATGAGAATGTTGTATCAGGAATACTGGAAAATAACGAGTATTTTGGTAGCAGTAATGTTTTATATGTAAAAGTTGATGATAAAAATGTACTAACTTGTAGAACTAGTGTGGCAAATAGTAGTTTGAAAGTAGGACAGAAAATAGGGGTCAAATTTGATATGGATCGTTTATATTTCTTTGACTCTGAGACAACACTATTGATTTTGGATATAGGAGTAATGGATTAAGATGAATAAGAATAAGGATAATAATATAGAATTGGTAACAATTGCAAAGCTACTTATAGCAGTAGCTGCCATAGTGCAACTTATTTTTGCAGAAGTACATATAGCGGCATTGCTATTAATGGAAAATGAGATTTGTGGATTTTTAATGTTTTTGTTTGTATTGACTGGTCTTATAGCCTTATTTGAAGCTACAAGAATTAATAAAGAAGAAATGAAAGATAAATTGATAACAATCTGTGTGTGTGTATTGACCTCAGGGATTGGATATTATTTGATAACAATATATAGAAATGCAATTAGTATACAAAGAAGTATTGATGTATCTATTATGAATAAGGCTATTGTATTCTGTTTTGGTATTATAGCAATGTTCTTAGTTTCCGGCATGTTAGTTTTTATTGATATCATAAAGTCAAAAAAGAAATAATGTTTACTGCAAAGGATGTGGGTTGAGATGGCAAATCAAAATAAACAAGGAAAAAGAAGAATATCGGATAATGTTAAGGCAGCTCTTTTAAGATGGTGGATCGCAGGAATGTGTTATTTTTTTGTAGGATTTGGAACAACAGCGGGTCTTGCAAATAATCCGTTTGATTTATGTTTCTTTCTTGGAATTGCGATAGGTCTTGCAACGGTAGTAATATACAACCCTATTGCTTATGGAATGTTTAATATTCAGAGAAGAGGAAGCAGTGTGAATAAAAAGTATTTAGAACGAAAAGGTTGGGAAAATGCAGTATTCAAGCTTCTGGAGATCTTCAAGAGTATGTTTATTGTGGTTTTGGTTTATATGTCGTATCAACAGATAAATCTTTTTATTAACCATCTACAGGACAATCCTATGGATACGGTTGTAGTATCTGGTGAGCCATTTGGTTTTGCCACATTATATATATTGTATTATATAATTATCATTTTTCTGTGGGATGTTATATGGAAATTAAGACATAAGGGAGATGTGCTAAATGGGTAATTTAGTTTTTATTGGAGATTTAACTGCATATCAGAAAGAAATAGATAACATAAGAAGTAAACAGTATCAAAGACTTCTTACGCAGGCGGATCGTTATCAGAAGATGGAACTTCCTAAGATTCATCCTAAAGAGAGCACTACTTATATAGGGATTGCAATTGTAAATTTAGCATTAGCATATCGTTTGAGTGGATGTAAGAAATATTTGGATGATGCAAAACGTTTTATAAATGCGGTATTATCTTATGAAAAATGGGGTAATGCACATTTGGTGAATGTAGATTTATCAGCGTCATGGATATTATTTGGACTCTCCCTAGGATATGATTGGCTGAAATATGATTTGACAGATGAAGAGAGAACTAGGGTTGTAGATAAAATTCGTCATCATGCAAAGATAATGTATGATTATAGGATTAATACTTATGGAACCGGATGGTCTTCAAATTTTTATCAGAATCATAATTGGATTAATATGACCGGACTTGCAGCAGCAGGATATGTATTACAGGATGATTATGAAGAAGGTAAAAAATATGTTGAAGAAGCAAAGTACAATTTTGAAAGAGTATTTAGCTATCTACCGGAGGATGGTTCTAATTATGAAGGCGTAGTTTACTGGCGATATGGTGGAATGTGGCTTTTTGTATATGCACATCTTTTGAAAGTACAAGAGGGCATTGACTACTTTAAGATGAGCGGGTATTTAAAAAACACATTTTATTATAGATTGTATCAGGCATGTGGTGATTTAAGACAACAGATGAACTTTGGTGATTGTCATGACAGACATAGTGGACATACGGCATGTGTGTACTATAAGTGTGCATCTGAATATGGAAATGGATATGCACAAAAACTCGGAAATCTTGTGGTAGATCAATTTTTGGAAGAAGAAGCATCCCAAAGTAAAGTAAAACCAGGAATTTTGCCGGAAGCAGTTTTTGAGTTTTTATGGTATAACCCTAGAATCGAAGAGAAAGATTTCTCAAATCTTCCACTTGTGAAATATTTTGAAGATCTGGGACTTTTGACTGTACGAAATAGTTGGAATTTAGATAGCAAGGTTTTAACGATAAAGTGTGGATATCCAGGTGGAAAAAAACAATGGTTTACAAGCCATAACTTACAAAAAGAAGAAGGAATACAGTGTCTTTCCTTATCGCATCATCATCCGGATAATCTTTCATATATTTTCTCAAGTGGTAGTGAGTACTTGAACTGTGAAGATGGATATAACCGAAATATTATGCCGGATTCACACAATGTGATTTTGGTTGACGGAACTTATGCGGATGTGTCTGATGTAAATGATGTATATGTTGCAAGTATAGAATCAAGGCTTGAAAAAACAAATGGTCAATATGATGTGGAAGATTATGGCGGAAATGTAACATGTTTTGAAGCGAAAGGGTCTTTAGTTGTTTATCGTGGTGAAACCCAAAACATATATCCACTGGAATATGGCATGAAAGAAGTAAGTCGTACCTTATTTACGGATGGGTTAAAATTCTGGGTATATATTGATGTATGTCGAAGTGATAAAGAGCATAAATACACTATAATTTCGAATACAAACAAACGAGCAAATAAATGTGATAATGCCGAATATAATACTTATGTTTATTCAATGGATACTGGTGATATCAGATATACTGTTTTTTCAAATGAGGAAATCCAGTCAAGACAATATAATCAAGAGATCATCAGTGTGATGACAACACAGGAGCCGGATAAAGTATGTAAAACAACAATAGAAACATTAGCTATAGAATCAACTGAAAGAGTTTATGATCAAGTATTCTTTGAATGTTTTACATATGAAAATGCTGGGACAGAGATTAGCTTTAATGATGGTGTTTTGACAATAAAGGATGAAGGAAAGACATATTTATTATCTTGCTCGCCTAAAACTAATAAAGTTGATATTCTGGTTCGTGAAGGTGTCGTGCTTCTTAATGAATTTCACTTATAAGAGGGAATTGTATGAATTATTTAAATAAAAGTTTTGAAGAACTAATAAATTTAGAAACTAATAAGAAAACGATTATGGATATGAAGGCGGACGTAGATTCGTTTATGCCGTCGTTTTCTGACTCGCCTCAAAGCTTAAGCAGGTGGGGACACCACTATTTCTGTGACGATGATGGAGGTAGGTTGATATTTGACTTAGCTTCTCCTCATGAACATAAATGTGAAGTCTGTGGAAAAGTCTATAAAGGTGAACTATTTGATAATGTATGGACTTATTTCTATAGAAATAGGGCAGTTGTTTTAGCATTGGTTTCAGCCGTTGTATATAAGGCTATTAAAGAAAAGAAATATTTCGATTATGCGGTTAATGTGATTGATTTTTATGCAGAGCATTATACCGAATTTGTATTACATAATAAGGAAAATGACATTTGTGATTCTTATGAGAACATGAAATGGGGTTGTGGTAGGATGATGCCGCAAGGATTGAATGAATCAATCGTTGCAATTCGATTTGTTCAGACAATAGAAATTTTGCGAGACGAACTTGATTCAAAATGGCTTAATAAGATATATCATAAAATGTTTCGTGAAATGTTTCTGCTATTGGCACCACAGGCTACACGTATTCATAATATTAGCTGCTGGAATTTGTCTGCGATTGGTGTAATGGGACTATCTTTCCAGGATCAGGAAATGATAGATTTCACATTTAACAGTGAATATAATATTCGAAGGCAGTTGCAGACAGGTGTAACAGCTGATTATTTTTGGTATGAAGGATCAATTCACTATAATTTCTTTATTTTGGAAGGTATGTCATATTTGTTCTTGTTTAGCAAGATTTATGATTATGATTTTGGTGAAAAATGTAGTGATATCTTAAAAAATATGTTTATTAAAGCATATTTATATGCATTTGATAATCAGTATCTGCCTAATCCAAATGATGGATGGCCAAACTTGAACCTTAAAACATTCAGCTATATTTATCATACTGTGGCGAGAGCCTTTGGAGAAAATAGTGAAATAGGTAATATAACAAAATTGATTGAAAATTCAAAGGAGAAGAGGACCGCGTTACCTCTATCTGAGCCATACTATTGTAATAATCAAGTATGTCTTGAACAGTTGATTTTTAATATTGATTTTGATTATGAAAAGGTAGAACCGGTAGTAAGGGAATCTTATAACTATACGATGTCAAATTATGCGATGTTACGGAATGAGAATTGGAATGTATTTATGAAATACGGATTAAATGGAAAGTCGCATGCACATCCGGATATCATGAACATTGAAGTCGTATATAGAAATCACAGAGTTTCTAGAGATATTTCAAATGCTGGATATCGTGCAAGGCTCTGCAACGAATGGCATAGAAAAACCTTGGCTCATAACACAGTATGCTGGAATGGTAGAGATATTACCTCAGTTGAACCTGGAAAAAGTATTGAATTTTCAAAGGATAGTATAACCGCTAAAGCAGATGATGTGTACGAGGGAATAGACTATACAAGAACTGTTAGAATATCTGAAAATGCTATTCATGATAGATTCTGTGTATCAGGTAACAAAGAAGGAACATATGATTATCTATTCCATTTTGAGGCTGACTTTTCTTTTGAACATACTTTAGAAGTTGAGACAGGAGATTTAGAGTTTAAAAATAACGGATATCAGCATATTGTGGACACAAAAAAGGTTGTTTCAAATACTAAGTATGTAGAATTATATGCTGTTTCGGGAGAATTTAGATTCCAAATCGGAATAGAGTTGAAGGAAGAACAGGAATTATACTTACTTCGAACTATGGATAATCCGGTGAATAGAGTTCGAAACTCTATATTAATAAGAAGTTATAAGAGTAATCCAGAATATGAAATAGTGCTTAAAGCATAAAATAATATTTTATTAGTTGTATTGTCTAAAATTATTATTCTTCTATATGTGATTGTTGAACACAGCATAGAGAGGATATTAAATAATATTAATAAAGAAAGGAGAGTCAGCTAAGTAAGCTGACGGAATTAATTATGAATGCAGTTATTACAGGAGGAACAGGTGGTATTGGATTAAGTGCGGCGCTTGAGCTTGGAAAGGTAGGATATAGTATTATTATTACCGGAATCGATGAGAACATGGCCGTAAGTGCTTTAGAAACACTTAAGAATAATAATATTAATGCAGAGTTTATTAAAGCAGATTCAATGAACGAGGAAGAAGTAAATAGTGTATTTGCTGAAATTGAAAAAAAGTACGGAACAATAGATGTTCTTGTTAATAATGTAGGTGGTCTTGGTGGAAGACAGAGATTTGAAGAAATGGAAACATCCTTTATGAGAAGGGTAATGGCATTAAATTTTGATAGTGCATTTTTTGCTTCACGTGCAGCAATTCCTATGCTGAAAAAATCAAAGAATCCATCTATCATTAATTATAGTACGATTGCGGTACATACAGGTGGTGGTCCTGGTGCAGGTATTTATGCAGCAAGTAAGGCCGCTATTGAGGGTCTTACTCGTGCGTTGGCAAAGGATTTAGCAGAGTATGGAATTCGTGTAAATGCTATTTCTCCGGGAACAATTGATACACCTTTCCATGCAGCGACAGAGCGTTCTATAGTAGAGTCATGGAAGAATGGTATTGTTATGAAGCGTCTTGGAGAACCTTCAGAAGTAGCTACAGTTATTGAATTCTTAGCATCAGAGAAAGCATCTTATTTGACAGGAGAAGTAATTCAGATTAACGGTGGTCAGCAGTTTATTTAAGATTATATGGTAGTGAGGAAAAATGTATGGTTTTGAAATATGAGGATATTAAACCGACAAATCCGGCTCCGGGAATTACAAGGAGAATTCTTGCTCATGGTGGTAAAATGATGGGTGTAGAAGCGTCCTTTGAGAAAGGGGCGGTTGGTAGTGTTCATGTACATGAGCATGAACAGATTAGTTATATACTATCGGGTACATTCGAGTATGTTGAAAATGGACAAAGTTTCATTTTGAAAGCTGGTGACAGTTATTATGTGGAGCCTAATGTTCCGCATGGTGCTACAGCGTTAGAAGAAGGTGTAATATTAGATATATTTACTCCTCAAAGAGAGGATTTCCTCTAGAAATAAAGGGAATGATTATGCTGATAATTTCACATAAGCGTTCCCTTATTTTTTAAATAGAAAGGGTCATTATGGATAAAGTTTTAGAACAAATTAGTAAAATTGGTATTGTTCCTGTTGTTAAGATTGATAATGCAAAAGATGCACTTCCACTTGCTAAAGCATTGTGCGCTGGAGGGCTTCCGTGTGCGGAGGTTACTTTTAGAACGGCTGCTGCTGCGGAAGCTATTGAGATTATGACAAAGAATTTTCCGGATATGTGTGTTGGAGCAGGTACTGTGCTTAATTCAGAACAGGTTGATGCTGCAGTAGCCGCCGGAGCAAAGTTTATTGTTAGTCCGGGATTAAATCCTAAAACCGTACAGTACTGCATCAGTAAAGGGGTCCAAATGACTCCGGGCATTTCAAATCCATCTGAAATTGAGCAAGCAATCGAGTTAGGACTTGATGTTGTAAAATTTTTCCCTGCTGAACAGTCGGGTGGTCTTGCAAAGATAAAGGCAATGGCCGCACCTTATGTTAATATGAGGTTTATGCCTACAGGTGGTGTTAATGTAAATAATCTGACATCATATTTGGACTTTTCAAAAATCATAGCATGCGGTGGTTCTTGGATGGTTCCGGGTGACTTAATAAATGAAGGCGCTTGGGATAAGATTGAGGCATTAACTAGAGAAGCAGTATATACAATGCTTGGTTTTGAACTGGCACATGTAGGTGTTAACGCTGCTAATGAGGAAGATGCGATGAAAGCCGCTAATCGATTTGCTTTCTTATTTGGAATGTCGATTAAAAATGGAAATAGTTCTGTATTTGCAGGGAAGGCAATGGAAGTAATGAAGATGCCATTCAAAGGAAAGTTCGGACATATTGCAATTAGAACTAATTACATAGAAAGAGCTGTAAATTATATGAACACTGTTCTTGGAGTTGAGTTTGAAGAACCGGTAAGAGATGAAAATGGAAAGTATAAGGCTATATATCTAAAGGAAGAGATTGGTGGCTTTGCAGTGCATTTATTGCAAAAATAGAGAAAAGGAGTTTTATATATGGCAAAAGTAGTAACAATGGGAGAGATTATGCTTAGATTATCTACTCCTAACAATGAAAAATTTATTCAGTCTGACGAGTTTGATATTAATTATGGTGGTGGTGAAGCAAATGTAGCAGTATCGCTGGCAAACTATGGACATGATGCAGAGTTTATTACTGCTGTTCCTGATAATGAAATCGGAGAATGTGCTGTTGCGGCGCTGAGAAAATACAACGTTGAAACTAAGCATATTGCGAAATGTGGTGAGAGACTTGGTATTTATTTTTTAGAGAGTGGTTCTTCAATGAGACCATCCAAAGTGGTATATGATAGAGCTCGTTCATCAATCTCAACTGCTTCAGCTGATGATTTTGATTTTGATAAAATCTTTGACGGAGCAGATTGGTTTCATTTTACCGGAATTACTCCAGCTGTGTCTGACACAGCGGCAGTTCTTACAGAGGAAGCGTTAAAGGCAGCTAAAAAGCATGGTGTAAAGGTGTCTGTTGATTTAAACTTCCGTAAGAAATTATGGTCCTCAGAGAAAGCTCAGAAGGTTATGAAGAACCTAATGCAGTATGTGGATGTATGTATCGGGAACGAAGAGGATGCAGAGTTAGTATTAGGATATAAGCCGGGTAATACTGATGTTACGAGTGGTGATCTGGAGCTTGCAGGATATAAGTCAATATTTGAACAGATGGTATCTGATTATGATTTTGAATACTGTATTTCATCATTAAGAGTAAGTCATTCAGCATCTGATAATGGATGGTCAGCATGTATTTATTCAAGAGATACAAAGGAATTTTATCATTCTAAGGAGTATAGCATTCATCCGATTGTAGACAGAGTTGGCGGTGGTGATTCTTTCGCCGGTGGTGTCATTTGTGGAATGCTTGATGGTAAGAGTTTTAAAGATGCTTTAGAATATGGTGTTGCCGCATCAGCTTTAAAACATACTATTCCTGGTGATTTTAATTTGGTAAGCAGAAAAGAGGTTGAAACTCTTGCAGGTGGAGATGCTTCCGGACGTGTGCAAAGATAAAAAATAATTGTTAAGTTATTCTTAAGTTAGGGGGGAAACCATGAAGAACATAAAAATAAGATATAGAATACTTGTTCCTTTGTTAATGATAGTGTTAATGTTGATTGTATCTTGTATTGGAACCATTGTTAATGAAGATAAGATGTATAATATAAGCCGGGAAATGTCAGAAAACAATGCTACCAGTGTTTCTTTATTGGGAGATATTTCCACTAATGTAGAATCTATTAAACGTATTGCATTTGCGCATTGTTCGGCTTTACGTGATCAGGATATGGAACCCCTTGAAACAGAGTACACTAATCTTATGGAAGAGAATAAACTATTATTTTCTGAATTTGAGACTGTATTAGATCCCGGGGAAGAAACAGAGACATATAACAAATTTTTATCCTATTATAATGAATTTCTGGTAAGCATGGATGAGATACTTGTATTAAGTCGTGATAATCGGAATGATGTTGCTTCAGCAATGGCAACCAAATATCTCACATCACAAGGAGAGATGATTTCATCTCAAATCGAAATAATGCTTAATAGTAATAAACAAGGATTAGATAATGCAATACAAGAGAATGCTTCTATTTACAATTCAGCTCGTTTTGTCAGTTTTATGTTAATGCTGACAGGGCTTGTGTTATCTATAATGATTGTTTTAATGATTGAGCTAAATGTTATTAAGCCGATTTCACAACTGGACAGAGAATTAGGAATTATTGTTTCACAGCTAAAAGCAAAACAAGGAGACTTAACAAAACGAGTATCGGTAAAATCCAAAGATGAGATTGGAAGATTAGGTGAGGGAATCAATTCATTTATTGCTTGTTTACATGAAGTTATTGGAAGCATAGTGGGCAACACAGACAGGCTCGAACAAGTTGTAGGAAATGTAAATGCTAATGTATTAAATGTTAACAATAACAGTGCAGATATTTCTGCTACTATGGAAGAGTTATCTTCTGCTATGGATCAAGTGGCATCTTCAGTTTTCGCAGTTAATGGAAACACAATTGATATTGATAAGAAAATTGAAAACCTTGCAATTAGTTCGGATGAATTAAAATCTTTTGTGGATGAGATGAAAGAAAGTGCTTATGAGATAGAAAAAAATGCATCTTCTAATAAGCAAAAGGTAAATGAAGCGATTAATGAAATCATAGAATCTTTAGAGTCGTCCATTGAAGAAAGTAAGATTGTTGGAAATGTTGTAGATTTTACCAAAGAGATACTGAATATTGCATCGAAAACGAATCTGCTTGCGTTGAATGCTTCTATTGAAGCGGCAAGAGCAGGAGATGTTGGAAAAGGTTTTGCAGTTGTAGCGGATGAAATTAGATTGTTGGCAGATTCAAGCAAGGATGCAGCAAATAATATCCAGAGTATAGCCACAAAAGTTATTGAAGTTGTACAGGAATTGACAGATAGTGCAAGAAGTTTTATTGAGTATATCAATTACAATGTACTTCCCGATTATGACAATATGGTTACTTCCGGCAAGGAATATTATAATAGTGTAGCTCAAATAGATGAACTGGCTGAACATTATAGAAATATGACTGGTGAAATAAAGGAATTGATAAGAGATATTGTAGAATCCATTGATGGAATTGCTTCGGCGACTGAAGAAAGTTCAAAAGCCATTTATTTTGCAGCAGAAAGAATGGGATCTCTGGTTGAAGATGTAGGAGAGGTTTCAACTGAGATGGAATACAATAATGAAGTAATTACTTCTCTAAAGGGAGAAACAGATAAATTTGTAGTACTTTAAAAGGGATGGAATATGTAATGGATACGATAATTTTTGCACTAGAGGCAGTTTTTCCTATTATAATATTGATTTTTCTTGGGTATTATCTAAAAAGGCAAAAATTTCTTGATGATATATGGTTTAAAAATGGGAATAAACTTATTTTCAGATTATTTGTTCCGTGTTTGCTGTTTATAAATGTTTATAATATTGATTCGTTTACAAATATAAACTGGTCAGCAGTGCTTTTTTCTGAAATTGCGATAGTTCTAGTGTTTTTTATAGGCATTGTGGTTGTGAAGATGGTTATAAAGGATGATAAGCAGAAAGGTGTCGTATTGCAATGCATATTCCGTTCTAACTTTGCTATCATTGGACTTCCGTTGGCTGAAGCTTTAGGAGGTATTCAAGGGAAAGGCGTTGCGGCTGTAATTAGTGCTTTTTCTGTGCCGACATTTAATATATTATCTGTGCTGGCGCTGTCCTTCTTTGTAAAAAATGAAGACGGAAGAAAAGTAGGTATTAAAAATGTTTTTCACAAAATCGTTACAAATCCATTGATTATAGGAGTGGTATGCGGGCTTATAGCTTTGCTTATTCGCAGTCTGTTACCTAAGAGTGATGATGGACAAGTTATTTTTTCTATATCAAAGAATGTTAGGTTTATCTATGTGGCAATAGAAAATATTGCAAAAGCATGTTCTACGATTGCACTTATGGTTTTAGGTGGGCAACTAGATTTTAAAGCAGTAAGAGGTATGAAGCAACAAATTATTATTGGGGCTTTATCGAGAGTTGTTATTGTTCCGGGAATTGTGCTTGGGGTAGCAGTGTTATTGTCAGAATATTTAGAAGTTTTGAGTTTTGATGCAAGTATATACCCGGCACTCGTCGCATTATTTGGTTCTCCGGTTGCGGTTGTAAGTGCTGTAACCGCTCAGGAGATGGGGAGTGATGGTGTTCTTGCAGGGCAATTGGTTGTATGGACATCAGTTTTGTCGATTTTTACGTTGTTCTTTTTCGTACTTGTGTTACGTCTCATAGGAGTATTGTAAGATGATAAAAAAGCTTTAGGCTTTTTGGAGGTAATGGAGATGCGATTATGGTAAGGATAATTAAATTAAGTAAATTAGAAGATGCAATAGAATTTGTGAATGCGGCAGAAAAATGCGGTTTTGATGTTGACATTGGGTATGATAGCATTATTGTTGATGCCAAATCAATAGTTGGTGTAGCTGCATTAGGACTAGGTCGTCTACTAAGAGTTCAATATTTTGGACATAATTGTCATTTTGAAGAAGAATTGCGCAAATTAGAGATATAAAGTGCAAGTCTGTTAAGAAATAACTAACAGATAAAAAGGATGTCTTCTACAGAATAGAGGTTTTTAACTAGTCGGTTGATAAATCGTTATTCAAAGAAGACATCCATAAATGAATTATATGCAGAATCAGAAAATCAAAAAAGCAAAAGAATAGATTTGTTTAGATTAATATGGGAGGAACAATACGTTGAATAATATAATTGTTGGACAGTCAGGTGGGCCTACGGCAGTAATTAATTCTTCGTTAGCCGGCGTATATAAGACAGCCAAGGACTTAGGTGTAAATAAAGTTTTTGGAATGCTTTACGGTATTAAAGGACTTTTAGATAGAAAAATCATTGACATGGATGAAAAAATCAAATCGGAACTTGATATTGAACTACTGAAGAGAACACCGTCTTCATTTCTTGGCTCATGTCGTTTTAAACTTCCGGAAATAGACGATAATACTGGAATTTATGATGAGATTTTTTGTATATTGCGAGAATATAATATTTCCGCTTTTTTCTATATAGGCGGAAATGATTCTATGGATACAATTAAGAAGTTGTCAGATTATGCTGCGGTTATCAATAGTACGATACGTTTTATTGGTGTGCCTAAGACCATAGATAATGATTTGGAGATGACAGATCATACTCCGGGGTTTGGAAGTGCTGCGAAATATATAGCATCTGTAACAAAAGAGATAATTCGTGATAGTCATGTATATGATATTAAAAATTTGTCAGTTATGGAAGTAATGGGGCGTAACGCTGGTTGGCTTACAGGAGCGACGGCACTTGCTACATGTGAAGATTGTGAAGGTGTGGATGCAATATATCTTCCGGAGTTAACATTTGATATTGAAAAGTTCCTGGATAAGGTTGGTGAATTATTCCAGAAAAAAGATGCGGTGGTCATTGCCGTTTCAGAAGGCATTAAAACATCTGACGGCAGATATGTATTTGAACATGGAGAGTTCAGCGAATACATAGATGCTTTCGGACATAAACAGCTATCAGGAACAGCTCGCTTTTTGGCTGATATGGCAGGACAGAAATATGGTTGTAAGTCAAGGGCAATAGAGTTATCTACACTTCAGCGTTGTGCAGGGCATCTTACATCCAGAGTTGACATTACAGAAGCATACCAGGTGGGAGGATATGCTGTAAAATCGGCTTTTGAAGGTAAGACCGGTATGATGGTAATACTGAAGAGGATATCAAACGATCCATATATATGCACTACCGATATTTATGATGTACATAAAATCGCGAATATGGAAAAGAAAGTACCTAGGGAATGGATAACAAGAGATGGTACATTTGTTTCACAGAATATGGTGAACTATATAAAGCCTTTGATTCAAGCAGAATTGACTCCGATTATGATAACAGGGCAGCCAAGGCATATTGTTTTGTAACGAGGTGATTTTATCTGTATGTAGGTAAAGTTTGGAGAAGGATTATACTTATTATTAAAATTAAGAGGGAAAAGAGAAAATGAAAAAAGTGTTAAAAAAAGAAATAGTTGCTTTTATGATAGCACTATTATTGGTGAATAATCTTTTTATTGGAGTTAGTGCTGCAGAAGTGTCCAAGGAAAAGGCAATCGAAGGTGTTACATCAGATGTATCAGAACAAAAAAAGGAAATACTGTCCGTGAAATTTGATACCGAAAGTGATGTAAAGGATGATGGTATTTATACTGATGGTGCAATGCTGGTCAGTGATGGTGATGCAGCAGCAACACAGAAAGCTCGTTATGAATTTGATGTCCAGAATGAAGGAACCATTAGTTTTGAATATGATTATAAGTTTAAAACTATAGTTGAAGAGACGGATTGTATATCATTTGGTGTAGCATCCAAGTCAGACACAGGAAAAGATGCCAGCTCCGGTGACGGACGTATTTTTCAGTTAAAAATGGTAAAGGACAAAATTCAATACAAAGCAGGAAATGCTTCTGATTACACGAAATATGATATTGATGGTACAGATTGGGTTAGTATTAGAGTTGAACTTGATTTAGCAGCAAAGAAATGTAATATCTATGTAGGTAATACATTAGCATTAGCAGATCAGCCAATAGCATTAAAGAGTGCAGATAAGACTTTAACCGGAGTGGATTGTTTAGCGTTCTTTACAGATAAGTCTACATATGCAGATGCTTTGATTGATAATATCGGGGTGTATAAGTTAGTAACAACATCAAGTGTTACACCGGATGCACCTGAGTCAGACAATGAATCAAAAGAAGAAGTTCTGTCCGTGAAATTTGATACTGCCAGTGATGTAAAGGATAATGGAATTTATGCGGATGGTGCAATGTTGGTCAGTGATAGTGATGCAGTAGCAACACAGAAAGCTCGTTATGAATTTGATGTCCAGAATGAAGGAACCATTAGTTTTGAATATGATTATAAGTTTAAAACTATAGTTGAAGAGACGGATTGTATATCATTTGGTGTAGCATCCAAGTCAGACACAGGAAAAGATGCCAGCTCCGGTGACGGACGTATTTTTCAGTTAAAAATGGTAAAGGACAAAATTCAATACAAAGCAGGAAATGCTTCTGATTACACGAAATATGATATTGATGGTACAGATTGGGTTAGTATTAGAGTTGAACTTGATTTAGCAGCAAAGAAATGTAATATCTATGTAGGTAATACATTAGCATTAGCAGATCAGCCAATAGCATTAAAGAGTGCAGATAAGACTTTAACCGGAGTGGATTGTTTAGCGTTCTTTACAGATAAGTCTACATATGCAGATGTTTTGATTGATAATATCGGGGTGTATAAAATAGTAACAACACCAGGTGTTACACCGGATGTTCCTGTGGTATCAGAAAAGGTACCTGCAAACCTTGATTCAATTGATTATCTTGGAGATGGATGGAAAATTCAGGTTCCAGTAGAAAATCCTAATAAGCCTGGTTCCGTAAAAGAAGTTTATCCGGCTGAAATCGAAAACGGATATGCAGATGAATATTTCTATGTAGCTAAGGATGATGATGGTTGCGATGTAGTAGTATTCCACTGTCCTGTTGATGGATACAAAACCGGTAATACAACATATTCCAGATCCGAACTTAGAGAAATGCTTGATCCGGATGATAAAACAGTTAACTGGGGATGGGAAGGAACACATACACTTACTGCAAAACAAAAGGTTACACATGTACCTGCAAGTGGTAAGGTGATTACTTCACAGATTCATGGTATTGAAAAAAATGGTGATAATGCTAATCCACTTGTAAAAGTACAATATTATTATAAAGATGGAGCAGGATCAGTAAACGTATTTTTGAAGGATACAACAGCAAGTACTTCAGCAGACTTCACATATAAATATCCTAATGTGGATTTAGGTGAAGTGTTTACAACAGAAATTCAAGTAGTAGACGGTGTTGTATATGTAACAATTGATACAGAGGATTCAGAACCGGAAACTTATATGCATGACTTTGTAGCGGCTGATGCATATTGGAAAGAGACTTTGTACTATTTTAAACTTGGTAATTATATTCAAGACAGTACAGATACTAGTGCTACAGCTTATGCTGATGTGTGGGTATATAACGGAGATGTCGAACATACAGCTGAAGTAACGAAGATTGGTGTAGAAAGCCTTTCTATTGTTAATGAAGGAGTTAATATTGCTCCGGGCGAGAGAACTTCATTAGATGTGTCTGTAGCTCCGATTAAAGCATATAATAAAGACGTTACATGGTCAGTAATAGAGGGATTAGATGTTATTGCAGTAGACAAAGATGGTAATATTACTGCTAAAAAGTGTGGTGAAGCAAAAGTACGAGCAACAAGTGTAGAAAATACACAGGCTTATGCAGAATGTACCATAATAGTATCTGAAAAAGAAGAAGAAGAAGTAGTAGAAGTTTATAGAACTGATTTTGGTACAAGTGAAGTAGATAATCTTGATACAGCATTTGATAGTAACGGTACGGATATTACATCAATATCAGCAACAGGTGCAAAGGTAAGTATTAAGAATGAAGATGGCAATAATGTTGTTAAATTTGAGGATAGTACACATGGTAGTCCTGCAAAATTAGCAATTGAATTCCCAAAACAAGTAGGAACTACAACAGTATCTTTCAGAGCCAGAATTGATGCGTTGGGTATTAACAAGGCAGGTTCTACCGCTTTTGGACGATTTTATGCAGTGGCATCAGGTGGTGATGAATGGTATTCTAATACATCTGAACTTTTCAGAGTAAGAAGTACAGCATCCGGTGAAAGTGGAAACTATTATGATTTATCATATGTTTTAACAAATGCGTATCTGGCATTAGAAACTAATGAAGATAAAGTAATCGGTGATTATGGTGATTGGGTTGATATAACACTGATTATTACTCCAAATAATGGTACTGCAAAAGCAAATACTACAGATGTATACATGAATGGATACCTAGTTGGTGAAACAAAAGCAAATAGAAATGTAATTAATTATGTCAATCGTTTAGATATTCATTCAGGTGCAGGTGATATAATTGAGTTTAGTATTGATGATGTTTGTGTTTATTCAGGAGCAAAGCTTCCAGAGGGGGCAGTGCTAGAAGCTCCCGAATCCCTTGAATTAGTAAATGTACCAAGTACTATGGGAATCAAGGATTCTGTTAAAGTATCAACAGTTGCAACACCGGAAGGTAGTAATCCCGAAGTCATATATACAGTGTTAGATGGTGATGCAGTTGTTATTAGCCGAGATGGATATGTCACAGCTGAAAAGGTTGGCGTTGCTACAATTCGTGCAACAAGTGCTGTAGATAGCAGTGTATATGTAGAGAAGAAGATTACTGTTAAAGAGAACAATGAATTAGTAAGAGTTACTTCGGTAGAATTTGATGTAGAGAATGTTAATATTAAAAAAGATAGTGAAGTACAATTAAAGGTAAATGTTGTTCCAACTAATGCGACAGAGCAGGGGCTTAAATATGAGATTATGTCTGGTTCAGATAAAATTGCAATGACAACAGTTGGATTAGTTACAGGTAAAGAAATTGGAACAGCGACCGTTAAAGTAACAAGTTTAGATAATGACCAATTAGTTGATTACATTACAATAGCGGTGATTTCAGATCTTGAAAATGGTGCTATTGTATATGAAGATAGTTTTAATGGTACAAAATTAGATACAAATTATTGGTCAATATCAGCAGGAAGCAATTATACAGCAGTAAATGTTGCAAATAATGCTATGTCTGTAGAAGATGGAAATAGTGCAGCTCAACCTAAGGCAGCCTTGACATTTAATCCAGTGTGCGGAACCGTATCAATGCAGTTTAAAATTAAAATAGGAAATGAAGTTAATACACAAAGTGGAATTGCTTCAACAGGATATGGAAATATTAGATTAGCATTCGGTAGTGGTACAATTACATCTACTTCAAATGAAGCATTCTGTTTAAGAACAAATGGTACAAGCTTTACATACAGTAATGAAGCCGGCTCAGCATACAATGATTTAGCAGGTGATTATTCATTGGCTGACTGGAATACAATAACACTTGTTTCAAATATTAATGTAAATGGTACAGATACAACGGATATTTATGTAAATGGAGCAAAATTAGTAGAGGGTGCAGTAAATAAGGTTGATTATTCTGTTATTGATAAAATGTGCTTTTCTTCAGATACTAGCAAATATGCATTTTATGAAATAAGTGATTTGTGTATTTGGGTTGGTGGCTATAATGATAAGCCTGATGGAAATGGTGGAGGAGAAAATGCCGGTCCGTCTGATGGAAATGGTGGAGGAGGAAATGCCGGTCCGTCTGATGGAAATGGTGAAGGAGAAAATGCTGGTCCGTCTGATGGAAATGGCGAAGGAGAAAAAGCCGAAACGAACGATGGGAAGAATTCGGAGGAAGTGATTATAGAGTCACCACATACAGGCAATGTATGGCTTCCGTACCGGCTTATAGTACTTGGCGCAGTAATGATAATCCTTGGTGCCGGAGCGGTGCTTATGATTAAAAAAGAAAAAAGGCGTTGACTAAGGTAAAGGAGAACATAACAGTTGAAAAACGGTGGTTGTCCCGGCCGGGTGTATATTATCTATTATTTGATAAGGTACGGAATGTAATATAAATTTCACATCGATACATAGACGAAAACCGTCTGCTCTGCAGGAGAACAGGGCAGGCGGTTTTTTGTGTGGATATTTTAATGAAGCGGTGCTGTGGTGGTGAACCGATGGAATAACTAGTATAAGGTAAATAACTCGCAAATGGCACAGCCTGCCAAAAGTTGAGATAATGTAAAAAGTTCAAAATGTTTTACACTTTTTCAACCTAAGGAGGATTTTGCCATGCCTGATGTTCAGTCAACAAAAAAACAACTTCATATGCAGCAATGGGCTGCTATCATTGAAGACCGGATTGCATCCGGGTTAAAGATCGACGAATACTGTGAAAAGAATCAACTCAGTCGCAATTCTTATTTTTACTGGCTGCGAAAGATCCGGGAAGAGATGTCAACCTCAGTTCTTCCTGACCACAATGATTTATTACCTGCAGCCGTATCCACAAAAGCTCTGGTTGAGCTGGTTCCAAGTTCAAACCATAATGATGCAATCCCCAAAATCGAAATCCCGGATGAAAAACCGGAAAGTTTTGGCTTTTCCGTTAATGGAATCAGCATTACTGTCGGTCACGATATATCGGAAGAGCTGCTTTCCAAAATCATGAGGGCTGCCCGCGATGCTTAAGGATGCTGAATGCTTTACTCATATATACTTACGAACCGGCCGAACGGATATGCGGCTTGGTATTGATGGCCTGCTGGCAGTTATCGGAGGGCAGATGGAACTTGATCCCACAGAACCCGGCAGCATCTTTTTGTTTTGCGGTCATAAAAAAGACCGTATCAAAGCCCTGATTTTTGAGGGAGATGGATGGCTATTGTGTTATAAACGCCTTACCGGAGACTGCTCCTGCCAGTGGCCACGGGATGAAAGCGAGGCCGGGAAGCTGACAAAACAGCAGTTTCGATGGCTCATGGAAGGTCTTTCCATAGAGCAGAAAAAAGTAATAAAAGATACAAAACCGGACATCTATTAACGGTTTGTATATAGGTACCTTGACAGTTAAATAAGTTATCAAAAATCTAAGGAAATGCCGATTTTATGCAGACTTTCAGCACTGTTTGTGATATAATTAAGGTATGGAAAACAAGAAAATTTCAATCGATGAACTGAATAAGCTTTCAAGAGAAACCATCTCGATGCTGTATCTCCAGACCTTCGAAATGCTGCAGAATCTTCAGGCACAGAATGCCAGCCTGATTGCTCAGGTTGAGGATTTAAAACAGCAGATGGCAGTCCTGATCAATCAGAGATTTGTCAGACACTCAGAGAAACTTTCCCAGCTGCCCGGTCAGTTGTCCTTCAGCCTGGATAATCCTGCTGTCTTTAATGAGATTGAGGCCGTTACGGATAATGGATTTGCAAAGGAGCCTTCTGCGGAGGAAGTGGTTCCGGAACACATCCGCAGAAGACGTCCCAAAGGCAAGCGTGCTGTTGATTTATCCGGTATCGAGGTTGAGGTAGTAAATCATTATCTCCCTGAAGATATCTTAAACAGTGAAATGCCAGGGGGATGGCACCGGATGGAAGATGAAACCTACACAGAGCTGGAGCGTATCCTGCCTTCCTACAAGGTGGTGGAACATCATGTGGGAGTCTATGCCAGCAATGGAAATGGAAGTAAAATCATGAGAGGCAGGGCTCCGGGCCGGCTCCTGAACCATAGCATTCTCACGCCTTCCCTTGCCGCATCCATTTTTACGGCAAAGTATATCAATGCTGTACCTCTTAACCGGA
>OGEU01000461.1_pt1 | contig 42520 bp, 56 predicted proteins | sample 1570651 | NCBI WGS metagenome assembly OGEU01 (sample SAMEA2582129, study PRJEB24529) | metagenome | biome: Human gut stool | place: China | collected 2011 | reverse complement strand
CGCCCGGGCGTAGCCGCCGGCCCGCGCCACGGCGAGGGGGAAGGGGCGGGCCGGGGCCGTAGCAAAGAGAAGGCCCCGTTATCACAACGGAGCCAACCTTTTCTTGAGACGAAACAGATAGTCTACAAACCTGAAATAATCCAATCAATCAAACAAGCAACAATGGAAATGAAACATCATCGTATGAGGTTTCAGATGCTTCGGTATTCGTCGATGGCGTTGAAGCAGGGGCATTCCTTGACGCGCTCCCAGGGGTCGATGATGCCGTTGTGGTTGGCGTCGACCGAGGCGATGTCGCGGTGCCCCATGATGGAGGCGGCAGGGTAGCGCTTGCGCAGTGTGCGCAGCAGAGAGAGCAGCGCTGTCTTCTGGGCGGCCGTGCGGTTATCGATGCCGCGGCCGCGGCTGTCGACGCCTCCGATGTAAGAGACGTTTATGATGTGGGAGTTGTGGCCTTTGACGCCGTTGCTCGGGGTGGACTCGGGCAGAAGCTGAACGACGTTGCCGTCGGGTTCGACGATGTAGTGGTAGCCGGGGACTGACCAGCCCATGCCGCCGGCGGCTTTCGGGCGGGTGTGGTACTCGGCTACCTGACGGGCCGACTGTGTCTGTGGCCCGGCGGTGCAGTGCACGATGATCGCGTCGATGGCGCGCGTGGGCGAAGCCGGAGTGGCGGTCGCGATGTCGAGCCCGAGGGCTGACAGTGTGACCGGGCCGGCGATTCCGTCGGGCTTGAGGTGGTGCTTAGCCTGATATGTAATGAGGGCGGCTTCGGTGGCGGAACCGAAAACGCCGTCGGCGTTGATGCCGAGGGCAGTCTGTAGCTTGCGGACTTCCGGGCCGCGGCTGCCTTTTGAGAGAGAGAGCATGGGAAATTTAGAATTTAGAATGGAGAATTTAAAATTTAGAATTGAGCTTCTTCCGGGCGTGTGGTCAGGTTCTCGATGGCGCGGGCTTTGCACTGCTCGATATAGGCGAGATAGTCGGTGTAGCCGTCGGCGGATTCTTTTTCGCGGGCAAACTGGATCTCCTGCCCGGTTGTGTAACGCTCGGCGATGAGACGCTCGGTTTCGGCGCGGTACTGCTCCCGGGTGTAGGCGGGAGTGTCGTCGGCGCTTAGTTCTTCGAAACTCTCGGCGGTGTCGCCGGGGAGCGCGCCATGGAGTGTCCCGACGGCACCTGTCGAGATGCGGCGCAGCTTCTTGCCGTCGCTGCTGCTCCATATTCCGTTGACTTTCTGTATCATGATTGAGAATTTAGAATTTAAAGTTTAAAATTGTCTTATGGTGTTGTGAATGATATGTTTTTTGCCGTTGCGGCGGTGAGGATCTGTTGCCACTGCTGCGGGCCGTCGGTGAGCTTCGACATGACAGCCGGGTCAACGACGACGGATATTTCCGCGGTGTTCGCGGCCTTCTCGACGAGGTAGGCCAGCGACTCAGCCGAAAGCACCGCCGAGATGAGATGGAAATTTGTCTTAAGTCTGCGGATCCTGACGTGTTCGAGCTTCGGCGCCTTGAACCCGTATGGCGTACCTTGACAGTTTTGCATGTCGATTATTCCCTCGACGCGCCTCAGCGATGTCAATGAACCGCTATAGCTCCACTCGCTCCACGATTTCGGATAGCTTGCGGCGCCTTGCCCGAAGAACATCATTCCTTCGAGCAAATTCTCTCCGTAGAGAGCCGGCATCTGTGCTTTTATAAGAGCCATAGGCATGAGCGCTCTGACGCGCGGCGAGTCGCCCGGGCTGGCGTTGAGTTGCAGCGCCACTTCCTGATTGTGGCGTCCCGCCGCCAGCTCCATAATCGGGCGCGCCTGGGCGTAGGTAATATCATAGATGTCGTAGAGCCACAGCAGCCGCGTCTGACGGTTATAGCCGCCATAAGTTACCCCCGCCGCCGTCGATGCCTCAATCCACATGTCGACGAACGTTTGCGGGATCTCTGGTCGCGCGTCGATGGCGGCCTGCCATGCGTCGCGCTCGCCCTCAGTCCACTCGACAAAATCATCGGCAGACTCACCGGGCAGTAGCACCTTTTCGCGCCAGAAGCCGCGCACTTCGGGATTAGGGGCAGCCTGTGTCATGACGGAATTACCCCCCCCCACATAAATTACTGATTCTCCGTTAGTTGTAATTCTTTGATTTATCATAGTTCTTAATCTATAGCAAATGAGATATACTTTGAAGTCGCTGCTGTAAGCACTGCGGCCCATGCTGTTTTTTCGTCATCGGTCAGAGCCGCCGCGGCCTCGTTGGTCATATCCCCCGTGAGCTTCGCGAAGACATCGGCATGGACGGTGACAACCACCGGTTTTTCCGCCGTGATCGCCGTCGACGCATTGTCAACGAGATACTGCATTGTGGCCAATGACAGCTTCGGCGACCATTTAAGGTCGAGATTATAGCGGAGTCCTTTTAGCTGAAATGATTCGAGCTCGGCACAGTAGGCAAAAGCGGCACTCCATGAGGCCCAGGAATCGGTGCTGTCAATAATTGCGGGTATAATTTCCTTTAGCTTTGAGCAGGCATGGAATGCATCCTGCATGTTTGACACCCATACGCCCTGCAAATCATTTGTCGAAAGGCGTGCCACCTCAAGGTTTGACAGGCCGAAGAACGTGCGGCGGTAACTCAATTTTTCGCCCGCTATCGTGTGGAGGCTGCAAATCACAGCCCTCAGAGGCCCGCATTGGCTTATAGCGCCAGCGGGGCTCACACTTGGAGTCAGGCGATGGTTATAGGCGTCCACCGCCTCTTCATAGGTGAGCCAAGTTTTATTACACCAATATGGGTGCGAAGCATCCGGAGCATTTTCAGGATCGTACTTCGCGGTTACCGGCCGGTTGCTATGCGTTCGTTTGGGAATATTTCCCTCCAGATTAAACATATCGTTGAACACCGCGCGCTTCGCCGAGTCGGTGAGATAGAGCCCGTCGGTGGTGTCGGTCTCACTCTCGATAACTACGTCGGGGGTGTCTTCGAGCTTGGTCTGCTTTGCGTTGAAAGCGCTCGCGAGAGTTTGGTCAGATGAGAAGCAAGCGTCTGTCGCCGTGCCGTTGGAGTTTATCCATAAGACGTGCAGCTCCAGCGGCTCATCGCCGTCGAAGTCGTAGACAACAGCGAGGGTATCGTAACTGCCCGAAGAGGTGCGACTGATAACCGTGCCCCGGAGCAGGACGCCCATGTTCTCCCAGGTTACTACATCGCCATTGCGTATCTTGCTATGCTCGGCCCCCGACCACGACAGAGCGCCGTCGTCGCCGGCGGTAAGCGTGATGGAGTGGGTGCGACATAGCTGTTCGATTTCGGAGTCGAAAAGCGGTTTGAGGGTGGTCGCAGTCTGCGATACTTTCACTCCGAGATAAAGGCGTCCATCGCATACGTAAAACTTATCAACGACGGCCGCGCTGTCTTCCGGCTCCCGATAGGGCGGATCGCCGCCGATGTTTATTTCTAGAAACTTATTGAACTGCGTCGACCAGACGCGCTTTCCGACGAGTTCTTCCGGGATAGGGTCGTCGTCGGGGTCGGTGGTGATGACGGCGGCGAACGGCTCGACCTGTCCGCGCCGGTTCAGAATTGTCAGCGCTTCGGTGTTAACGTGAATATCCGCGGCGTTGTTGGCGACGTCGTTTCCCAGATTGTTGATGTCGTCGGCGTGGAGGTCGAGGCGGTCGGAATTTGCCGTCGCCAATGCGAGGGCACTGTCGGCTGTCGACTGTGCGGCGGCGGCTTCAGCGGCGGCTGTCGATGCGTCGACAATTTCGTCGAGAATTCCGCCGACGAAGACAGGGGAGATGGAATTATGGGCGACTCTCGTTTTGAGGTCGTTGATTTTAGCTTTTAGATTTGAAGTAGCAGAAGGCATGATCTCATTATTGACAGGGTAAAGATATGTCGGTAGCGGAACGGACAAAAAGACATTTACACGATACCTTTTTTCTTGTAGTAGGCCGAGTTGCGGCGGAGGTCGTCGGCGTCGAGGCGGGCAAACATCGACTTGAACTCGTCGCCCAGCGATTCGGCCATGAAGTCGCGAAGGTTCATAACCGACGAGTAATATTTGGTAGAGAACCACCGGCGGGGCTCGCGTTTGTTGGTCCAGCCGTCGTTGTCGCGGCGGTGGGTGTTGCCGCGTTTGGTGTTGCGGCCGACGCCGAGGTCTTGCCAAAGTCCATACTCCAGGAACTCTTCAGAGAGCTCGAAGCTGTGGAACTTGCCGTCGGCGTCGGCCCGGATCTGTAGCGCCTTAACGGAGTGATAGAGCGCGTCGGTGTCGCGCACGCCGAGGCGGAAGATTCGCTCGGTCCAGATATTGACCATTGTCTCGTTCCATGCCTCGACGAACTTTCGGCGGGCGTCTATTGCTGCGGAGTCGTCCATTCTTCGGCGTTATAAACGAGGTCGGTGTAGGTGTCGACGGCAATCTGAAAGTAAGCGCACGCGCCGCCGGTGTAGAAATACTTGTCGATCTCGGTGAAAGTTATCCGGGGGTCGAGGTAGATGCAGTTCTCGGCGAGGCGCGTCTTCTCGAGGATGAGCACCGACATAAACTGCCGGAACAATTCGCGCATACGGTCGAGACAGCGCTGCCGGGCTGTGGTGTCGTCGGCGCGGTGGCGCATAAAGAGAAACACTGTCTTCACGCGGCGCGTGTGCGGCGTGTTTTCGAGGTCGATGCCGCCCGAAGAAGTGTCGCTGACGGCGACGGCCGCCTTCAGGTTGATCGACGACGAGATCAGAGTGAGGAATCCTTCGAGCGACGACACCTGCTCGAACGAGAACCCGTTGTCGGTGGCGAAGCGGTTAGCTTCGGTGAGGCGTCGGAAGAAGTCGGCGGCTTGCCAGTTGAAATTGCTGTTCATTTGGTAGGATATTTTCGGTTAAGCTCTTCATATTCGCGGGCGAGGGCGTCGAGCTCGGTGAGTGCGCGGTGGGCGGGCATAGCGAGCACCTCCTTCTCTTTGGTGATATCGCCCTTTGTGAGGGCGCGTATCTGGGAGTCGATGTCGCGGCGCAGCTTGTCGGGGCCCGGCGGCTCGGCGCCGCTGCCCTGCGGTGCGGGCTGAAAGAAATTCGGATAGCGGGCGTTGCAGAGATTTTTCAGTCCGGCCCACCAGTAGAACACCGACAGGCTCTCGTGATCGCGCAGTGCGATGCCCTCCTTTGCGTAGAGTAACTCCGCCATGCGGCGCAGACATTCGGCGTCGAGCGATTGCTGATAGACCTGCCAGAGCGATTCGCACGCGAGCCATGAGTCGAAAGTGAACCCGTCGTCGAGCTCGGCGTCGACGGCATGAGCGCCGTCGACAGAGTCGAGGCGCACGGGCACGGCGGGCAATTCCTTTGCCCAGGCCATAGCCTGACAGGCGGCGGCCATGTCGGCGGCCGTGACGATGAACTCGCTCTGGCCCTGCCTCAGCATCCAGTTGTCGCCGTAGGGGGTGACGAGCTCGAGGCCGTTCCAGCGCATCAGGCAGAGTGTGGCCACCTGAGCCCAGGTCGAGGCGGCGAAGTCATCCTGCGAGTAGAAGGGGCGGCCGTTGTTAATGCGGTTGACCTTCGAGATGGCGCGCAGAAGGAAATCGAGCTGCGGCTGCGTGAGCTCCTGCCACGACTTCGGGGCGGTGAGGTCGATCTTCTCCATCACGTAGAAATCGTTTAGAAATAGAAAGCGCCTTTGATGCTGTTCTCGAAGGGAGGAGGGTTGAAGCGCTCGCCCATCTCTTCGGTCCATATCTTTTTATAATCCTCGTAGTAGTCGAGCTCGTAGAGGAACCGCTGAACGTATTTCCACATAATCTCATTAGTCCAGAGCAGATCATGTTCGGGCGCTTTCACGGTGAGGCGGTATGATACCAGGGCGACATCGGCGGCGCGGATGGCGGCTACCAGCGGGTGAGCGTCGGTGAGCGTGCCGGCGTGGTATTCCTCGCGCAGACGGCCGAGCAGCTCTTTGCCGAGATATCGGCGGCCCATTTCATTCTCGAAAGAGAAACAGAGCGAGAGCACCGAGGCGAACGTGGTCGACTCGCCGCGGTCGGGTAGCAGCCGGAGGTCGGAGGGTGACGAGAGAAAGCACTGGCAGTAGAACCGGCCGCGGTCGGACTTGCGCCACTGGGGATAGGTGCGGCAGATGTCGATGAGCAGGGCGATGTTGGCCTCGACCATGTCGTTGAGGCTCGATATGAGCCTTTCGACGCGCTCCTTCGAGGCGGGGGCAACGCTCTCGGTGCTGACGACGCCCATACCAGAGGGAGTGATGATGAGGTCGAGCGAGGGGGCGGCGTCGGCAAAGGCGCGGAGGATAACGATTTTCAGGGCGAGTTGCTTGTGGGCCGGCGAGAGGAAATCTTCGGCGCCGGTGTATTCGCGCTCGAGCCATAGCTGAGCGGATTCGACGAACGGTTCGAGCTTGGCGGCGAGGGTGGTCTCGTCGTCGACCTCGAGCATAACGTTGGGGATATACTTGCGGATTGTTCCGGAGTCAGGCGTTGGCAGAGTCATTGTTGTTGGTGTTAACGGTTACTGTTTTGGCGTCGGAATGTTCGTCGAGAGTGGTGAGCTGAATGAAGGGGCAGACGGGGTGCACTCCTTTCCAGCCGTTGTAACGGATGATGATCTGATGGGGCATAAAGAGCAGATCGTGGTAGGGCTTCTGAAGGGCCTGGGCGATAGTGTAAAGCTCGCGCTTGTCGGATCCGGAGTTGTTTGTCTGAGATTTTCCCGGTACGGAGCCGACGAGGTTGGAGTGAACCCTCATGGTGAAGCAGACCATGTTGACGGCTTCGGCGATGTCCGATTCCCAGTCGCCGCCCTCTTTTGTCCTGGAGTCGATAGAGGTGACTGTGATGTCGGGCGACTCTCCTTTGCCGTCGAGGCTGTATGATTTTCCGGTGAAGAGGACAGAGCCGGTGTTCTCGTGGTTGGTGAGGAATTCGAGCATTTCGCGCTTTTTCTCATTCATGATCTTGCGCTGCTCTTCGGGGTCGGAGACCTTCCGGTCGCGGAACAGAGCCTCCCAGTAGCGCGGCGATACCTCGATTACATATTTTATCGGGGCGGCGTTTTTGAGCTTCGAGAGCTTGGCCTCGCCTATGAGCCGCTTTATGTTGTACCACGAGCCTTTGAAGAGGGCAGCGTAGTGAGGTATGGGATAGTAGGGGGAATCTACGCCGGGAAAGCGTGAGAGGATTGCGAACTTGCGTGTCTTGGTGGGCTTTCCGCCGCCGCGGCGGCCCATACGCTGCTGAAGGTCGCGCCATGGCGAGCGCGGGTCGAGCAGCTCTATCTCTTCGAAGGTGTCGCCGGGCTGAGTGTCGCGGAACTGGCCGTAGATGATCTTACGGATTCGGCCCGACTTGTCGGCCGGGGCGAATCGGCAGTAGCAGGCCTGTTTGCGATGGAGCTCAACGATGCGGTCGCCCGCCTCGTTGAGGATGATGACGGAGACGGCGAAGTTAAAGTGCTTGAGATCCTGGCACACACCGAGGAAATAGTCGGCCAGCGGGTTGTCGAGCAGGAAATCGTCGACATCGTCGGCGACTTGCTGAGAGGCGTCGGCGGTGCAGTAAGAGAGGCCGGCGCCGTAGCACACTTCGGCGTTGAACACCTGGCAGGTCGAGAGCGTCTCGTCAGACTCGATCAGGTTGATTATCGAGTAGGGCATTTGGTTGTCGCCGCCCCAGGAAACATACTCTTTGCCGTCGGGAGTCGTGCGGGTCTCATATTTTCCGCCGTCGCGAAAGATGTCGGTGGTGCGGGTGACGAAGGCGACGCGGGCGTTTTGCTGCGGGAGGTCTTCTATTGAGAAAAAGTCGAGCATTTTTCTGAATTAGGAATTAGGAGTGAGGAATGAGGAATTATCCTGAATGAGGAATTATAAAAAGACTTCGAACTCGTTGATGGCGATGATGCAGACGTCGTGGATTGTGCGCTTCTTGCCGTTGTGGAGCAGCTTTATGGTGCGGAGCCCGGTGTAGAAATCGTAGCTGAGCGAGACGACGTTTTTAACCTCGATACGTTGGCCGTTTTTCTTGATATAGACCAGCGAGACGGGCTGACCGGCGTCGAGAAGGCGGCGGGCGTCGCCGATAAACATTGAGTTATCCATCGTTATTCATATTCGGGGGTGAACGGTTTCTCGAAGATGCCGCGATCGGGGTGCAGAATGCCGTTGACAGAGGTGTCGAAGATGCGCGGGCGGCGGTCGGAGAATCGCCACGTAAACTTAAAGGTTGTCAGCGACTCGTCGGAACTGGAGGACTCGGAGGTGAAATCTTCGATTGTGACCTCGTAGTCGTTGCCCTCGAGCGTCATGACGACGGAGTGAGACGACAGGAACTGCTCGAAGAGCGGAATCTCGGCGGCGGGGGCGGGGGCCGTCTGGACTTCATAGACGCGCTTCGGCTCGCGGTTATACTGCTTCAGCCGGCCGCCTACGACGGCGGTGTCGGCGTCGACCTCCGTTTTTGTGGTGACGGTGCCGACGATGTCGATTGTCTCTTCGACGTTGAAGATATTGCAGAACACGAAAGAGAGATAGGCGGGCGCGTCGACAACGTAGAACATCTTCTGCGTGCCGCCATACTCTATCGAGAACCACATGACATCGCGCAGCCGCGCCGCAGGTATCGTAGGGGCGGCGCCATGGGCGGCGGTGATGATATCTTTAACCTGGAAGTAGACGGTGTTTTTGTCGTTGAGGGTATGTGTTTCCTCCTTAGTGACCACTGAGACGGCGCCGTCGGCCATGTTGTGGCCCACGGCGCGGATGATGAACGGCGTTGCGCTGCCGTGGTCGGCCGCTGCAATGGTGACAACAGAATCGGGATAGACGCGCTGCGAGCGTGAGGCGAGGTAGAAGGCGGTCCAGGGGTCGAAGGCCTCCGGCAGATTCCACTCGCAATAAAGGAACTCGATATCTACCGAGAGTGAGCCGAAAGCAACGTTTATGACGTCGGAGACTTTGCCGCTCCGGCGAAAATATTCCTCAACGAGCTCGCCTACGCCCGACAGCTCTACGCGGTCGTCGAACGAGTAGAGCGTGTTCTCGTATAGCTGATCGGGCGAGCCGCCGGCGCCGTTCTTGCAGATGAGGCGCACTTCGACGCTCGTGTCGGTGGTGTTTGCCGAGATGGAGTCGACAGCCGAGGTGAGGACGATGTCGGATTCGGCGGGAAAATTGATCTGAGTAACCATACCACAAAAATAAACCGCCCCGCGTCGGCATAAAAAGACAACAGGAGGCCGTCGGTGGCGACGGCCCCCCTGTCCGGGTCACTCTGGAAGGTACTGTTTTCACAAAGATAGTAAAAAATGAGCGCCCCGGCAATGCACGGGGCGCTCTGACTGCGTGGTATTTGGCGATATGCGATTATTCTGATTCAATGAGGCGCGTTTTCGGGCGGAGAATCCAGCCGTCGACGCAGTCTTTTTCGACGAAGTAGTATTTGAACCCGCGCTCGGCCATATAGTCGGCCACGGGATTCATCTCGAGGTCGACGGCGTCGTCGAGAGTAGTAATAATTATACCTGTTGAGATGAGCATGTCAGTTTCGTCGTTATACTCGTCGGCGGGCATATAGGGTGCGAGATAGCCTTCGAGGGCTGCGATCATTCCGGGAGTGAGGTTGTCGTTCATAATGTTTCGGTGTTATCGGTTGTTGTTTCTGTTTCTGATTCGGTTGATTCTTCTTCGGTGTCGGCTGGCATATCGATGCCGCCGAGCTCGTGGTAGATGTCGACGAGCTGCTCGCGGGTGCTGGCTCCGGCGATAATGCTCACCGTGAGGCGGTGGGCCTCGCCGGCCGCTTCTTTGCGGCGTTGGATGTCGGCCATTGTGTCGTTATACCATGTGTCGACTTTGTCGTGGGCCGTCAGAGCCTTACGGCGAATCTCGACGCGGCGGGCGCAAACTTCTGCCTTCGAGAGGTTGATGCTGTGGCTGAGCTCACGCGATTTCAGTTCGAGGACTTGCCTTTCGGGCGAATCCGGGTCGAGAGCTATCTTCGCGGCAAAGATTTTGTCGATCTCTTTCTGTGTCTCGGCGCGGGAAAGGCGCGCTTCGGCTGAGACTTCGTCGAACTCGATCCACATGTCGGTGTCGACGCGGTTGCTGCGGGTTTTGCGTTCTGCCTGGAGGGCATAGTTCTCTTTGTTGATGGCGTGGAGGGTGGAGTTGTAGTGCTTCTGAGCGAGCATCATACAGGCTTGGCGAAGAGCTTTCATTCGGCACCTCCTTTCTCTACTGATTGTTCCATAGCGGCTGCCTCTTCATCGGATAATTGGGTCGCGTCGAACGTAAGCACGAAGTTCCCTCTGCGGAAAATTGATCTGAACCAATTCTCGATGATTGATGCTCGCCGGGCGAAATCGGCGCTATCTTGTATGGGGCGGCAAGTTAGTGTCTCGTAAGGAGTGCGGAGGCGGATAAATATTCTTGAAAACTTTTCTTTGCCGTGCAGGACGGCGTGCGGGGAGCTTGCCTCACCGGCGCTACCGATTCCTTCGGCGACGGGATCGATACGTTCACCCCCGGCGAGGTTGTAGACGCGGCCGGTGGCAGGGCCGGTGTAAGTTTTTGGACGGCTCACAGTGCGCCTCCTTTCTCTGCTGATTCGGTGTCGCGGCTGAAGCGGGCGAGGATGGCGCCGATCCATGGCATTGCGGCTAGTGCGCAGAGGCCGACGAGGCGCTGTGCGCGGAGGGTGTCGGCGACGGCGATGTCGATTGCGACGGCCGAGAGGGTTAACACTGCGAGGATGACCGCACAGGCTTTCTCGCTGAAGAGTAGGGCGCCTGCGCGCCTGACGAGGTTGAGGACTTCGGGAGCAGCGCTCTGGCGTGCGCCCCTGCTGAGTTGGATTGTTAATGCTTTCATTGCATCAGTGAGATTAGCAGGTAGACTTAAAAAGCGGCTACCGTTCCGCTGCTAATCCCACTGATGCTGTCTCTTGCGAGCACATAGATGGACGGAAGGTAGCCGCCAATGGCTGATACGAACGGGCATAAAAAAAAGCCCGCTGAGATATGTCGAGCATTAACCGCGCCCGGGCGAGACAGTCATCTGTCAGTAGGATTAGCGTTGCAAATATACGACGAAATATTCACGCAGCAAATTTTTCGTGATAAAAATTAATATTCGGCCAATTTTGTAATTTTATCTTTGTCATACTCATAGACAGTGCCATTTGAGATAGCCATGTAATCGTCATCGTTCGGGTTAGAAGAGGTGCTGTATTGCACTGCTTCATATTCGTCTTTGAGCTGATTATAGATGGTGAGCACATCATCACGGGTTAGGCGAGCAGACGTATAGACCCTGACGTAGTTTGGGGCATTGCGCTTGATAATTGTGTACTCGACTTCTCCGGCTGACGCTTCAACTTTGCTGGTCATATTGGCTCGCTCCATCTCTTTCATATAGCCATTTGAGGTGTGGACTCTGTCGCCGCTGGCATTTTCGACAACGAGGTTGCCATATTCCCATCCTGTAGGGAATTTCTGTACCCAAATGCGGTAAACAAAATTATAACCATCCTTTGAATCGCTGTCAAATCGCTGCATAACTTTGTAGCGATCGGACACTTCTGTTGGTTCTATAATGGTGCCGCTATCATTGAACTCAGCATCGTAGGCAAATTCTGTATGTATAAAATCTTGAGCGGCGATTAAGGCTTCGATCTCTTGTTCAGAGCTGCTTGAAGATGTTCTTGAATTGGAACATGCTGTCATTAGCAATAAAGAAGCCAAGAGGGGAATAAGTTTTAAAATTTTCATCTGATAATGGATTTGATTTTTTAGATTATGCATAAATACTATTTATCCAAGAATAGACTTTGTCGGTGTGCTTACCTGTTTTGAGGTGCATAGTCAGCTCGACAGACTCGTACTTATATGTTATATACATTTCTGAGGTGTCGCGCTTTTTCGCTCCAATAGCACCCCCGACAATAAGGCCAATGCCTCCTGTAAGGACTCCGCCAACAATTGCGCCTGCAGCAGTTTTTCCGACATTCCTGTGGCTTGACTTCTCATTAGAGATGGCGACGATCATATCTTTTTCAAGCGAAATATTTTTATTGCCATTAGAGAGCCGGATTGTAGAATCTTTCACACTGAAATTCGCCTTACAGGGTTTTGTCCATAGAGGATAACCACCGAGGTATTCTACAGTGAGGCCATTAGCCATTTTTTCTCTTTCGATCTTTTTTCTCAGCTCATTTTCTTTTCTTTCGAGATTTTTAATCTTTTCATCCAGACGATCAATTCTTGATAATTTTTCGACGGGTTCTTCTTTTTTAGGCTCATCTTGCGCTTCGTGGAACGTCGAGGGCTCGTCGCTGGGTTCGACTTCGCGATTTTCAATTTCTTTCATCTCGTTGTCGAAGCGTTTTTCTCTCTCGGCCTTTTTGTTGTTATAGACGCCAATTCCTATCAGAAAGGCAACTATAGCGATAATAATCCAGATAGTCATACGGAAATAGAGGTTAAAGATTAAACGATACGCTGCAAGTTACCACAATAAATTCACACTGCAAATTTTTCGTGAGAAAAAATTATTGTCGTAATTTCTTCAGCTTACCGGGATATGGCGAGAAAGCTACCGTAATAATACCGTTTTTTGTGGATACGGTGAAATCGCCCTGCGTAATCACATCCATTCCAATCAGCATATCGACATTCCCGGGGAGTGTATTGACCACCCCTGCAAACGCGATGAGGAACGTGTCGCTGTCGCCCGACAGGCTGAGGTAGACTATATCTGTCCCTCCGGGCACATTGCCTCCCACTCCGACAAAATAGGTCTTTGCCCGTGGGGATAGTTTCAGTCGGGCGCAGAGATCGCTTGTTATGACGCAATGCTGAGCGCCCGTATCCCATATCGCGGCGGTTCCGATCCATTGCGATGAGCCACTATTTTTCATTTCAACGGGATTGGCCACAAGCACCTGCAACTTCAGAGCCATATCCTGTATGTCGGCAGTGTGGGTTATACTCCTTTGCATCCTATCGAATATATCAGATTATTCATGGGATCACCCCCGTTGCATTCTTTCAGCGCATAAGGTATCTTATCCATGACAATAGCATCTGCGTACATCATGGCGTCAGTTATCGAATCAAATGTTTTGGCGACGCGCGCCTCCGGGCCGATACCGGGAAGGCAGGAGTTTACCGTCATCACGACTTTGCCACTGTGAACGAGGCATAGCATATCGTAATTGTCGATAACGAACTTGATGCAGGGATTTTTCTCGGCGAGATTTTTAAGATCTTCGGAAATGTCGTTGTTGTTTTCCATGCCACAAATATAGCAAATTATGCGATACGAAAAGCCCCCGCGGCGAGGCGGGGGCGGTGCCGGTTCTCGCCATAGTCAGACATCCTCAGATAAGGATTCCGGGCGTTTAGGAATGAATAATTCGAGAGCTTCAGCGCCTTCGCGAACGCGTTGTTGCTTTAAAGGCTCGCTCAGCGGTAAGTATTTTTTAGAATGGCTGTCAATGTCAGCTAATTTGGTAAAGTCGATAGAGACGGGCGAGGGGATGACGAATGACAGCGTAGTGTCAAGGTCGGTAGAGGTAATGGCGAGTGTGCCTTTTCTGATAAAGTTTAAGCCTATAATAAAATCATATTCTCTCGTAGGAGAAGTTTCTGCGACTACGGCTGTAATTGTATTTACAAGACCTCCGTTCGAGACGAGAGTAACGCAAGTGTAACCGATAGGCGATTTGAGCTTTCCGCCGAACGTATTAGATTCAATATCGTTTTCAAACACAAATTCGAGACGGTCAGCCAGTCGTTGCGACATCAGGCAGACTTCCGCGCCTGTGTCCCACATAGCGTTAACAGTGGTGGCGAGGATAGTTGCCGCTCCGGGCGCGTCAGGGTTGACAACGGTTATCGGGGTGAAAAGTTTCCGAGGGTGCCCTGTAGTGTAGGCCGTGACAGCAAACGGCTTGTAAATACGCTTATCTTCCATGCCACAAATATAGCAAATTATGCGATAAAAATCGCCCGGCTGCGGACTGATCATTTTGCGTGGCGTGCGCAAAATGAAGCAGGCAACCATTACGCTGAACGTAATAGTTGGGGCAAAGTTGACGGGCAGCCATTGGGCTCAGCCCAACAGTTGCCTGTAAGGTGGAGGCAACTGTGGTTGTGGTAACCATAGTTAAAAAAGGCCGCCGCTGTGGATGAAAGCAGCGGCGGCCGGGGGCGGGAGAGAGGAGGATGACAGGGACAGATGAAACGTGGGTTATCTTCGACGGGCGATTCTGTAGCCGACGATGGCCCCGAGTAGCGCGCACGCAAGAAGGAGTAAACGCGCCGGGAGCGAATAAGGTTGAGTGACAGAATCGGACACCGCCTTCGACTCCGCTGCCGAGGATGATACGGCGACGGAATCGAGGGCCTGTGTTCGGGTGGCGGCGCTGTCGGTGGCGGCCGACAGAGAGGCCGACGCGCGGGAGTCGGCGGTGGCGCTGCCTATAGAGAGCGAACTGACGGCGGGAGGGCCGTCGGGACGCGACGGGTCGGGCGGGAAGAAGTTGATGCGGATGTCGGAGAGGTTGAGCTGACGCGACGCCTCGATAAGCGAAGAGAACGAGGCCGACGACACCGACGACTCGGCGGTGGTGGTGCTCAGGGCGACAGAGTCGGCCGACGTGGCTGCCGAGGATTCTTCGACAGCTTCGCGCCTGGCTCTGCATGAGCAGAGCAGCAGCGCGGCGGCAATGATGAGGGCGAGGCGCATAGAAGTCAGACGGGGATGTTGAGCAGCGAGAGGCGTTCTTCGAGGATAGCGACGTAGGTTTCCATGATGTAGGCCTGTCGGGCCATAAGCGCCTGTTGGCGCTTTTCGATGCTCGAGAAGCGCTTCTCGTCGGCCATGAAATTGCGGAGGTTGCGCAGATGCAGAGCGAGGCGCGCGTGTTCCTGAGCCAGTCGCAGTTCAAAGGGCTTCATTGCTCGGTGTTGATTGTTTGTTGTTTTCTTTGTGGACCGCTTCGAGAAACGATTTCAGCTGCACGTTGAGGTCGATGCCGATAAAGGCGCCGGCGGCGACGAGCAGCATTCCGAAGACGGTAATAACCGAGGGGTGGATCTCGCCCATCGGCGGCATATATAGAGCGAGCATAACGACAACCATTCCGAAGATTACCAGGAGGAAGGCCAGCGCCGACTGAATCGTTATGCGGCGGCGGAAGAATGTAACGGACTGAGGCATAGCGGAGGCATTGATATCGCGATTTTACTGAAACAAAAATACCCCATAACGGGGGCCCGATAAAAGACAACAGGGCCTCATAATACACCTCCGGCGTCGAACAGGGCGGCGCCGGTATGCGGGCGCCGCTCGCAGCCGATATACAGTGTGTCGAAAGCGTCGGTGCCGTCGGTGCGACGTTCGAGCGGGTCGTCGCCTGTCTCGGGGAGTTTCTCGCCCGCTTTGTTCTTGCGGAACCCGAGACGGCCGTGCTCCACACCGGCCGACTGGATGGCGAGGATGAGGTCGTCGTTGTTCTGACGGTTGAAATATGGTGTGAGTCGGTTTAGTCCGGCGAACCCGCGGTTGATGAGGTTATATTTCTCGTCGTGGCGCATAGGGTTGCCGAGGGCGACGGGGACAACGCGCCAGCCGTGGCGCTCGAACTCGCCGATAATGGTGTAGCGGAAATCGACATTGTTGACGGCGTAGTTGCTGCCCAGCGCCGTAGTGTCGTAGTAGAAGACGACGGTTTTCTCGCGGTGGTGGGCGTAGTACTGGCAGAAGTCGGCGACCAGGGCGGGGATCTTACGCTCATATTTGACATAGAACGACTTCAGGACGTTTAGGCGGCCGAGACGTTCATCGGCCTGACCGGCTACGATCCAGTTGATGTTGGCGTTGTAGTCCATGCCGATACATATAGGGGCGTAGCGGTTGAGGTCACGGTCGGCGCGACAGTCGAGCGCTTCGGGCTGATAGTCGAAGCCCAGAGAGTCGAGATATTCGAAATCTGAAGCGTTATACTTGTGGCCCTCCTTCATCGAAGAATAGAAACCGTCGCGGGCGATTCCTATCTTGCGGCACATGATAGAGGTCTGGAACGTGAGCGGCGTGAGGTCGCGCTTCATATCGTAAAGATATTGTTCGCCCAGGAGCTCGATATTCTCTACCGACGAATATTCGCGGTAGTAGGTGGCGACGGAGCGCAGCCTGTTGATGTTGGCGTCGAGGCGTCGGAGGTGGTTGCGCAGATATGCCGGAGGCTCGACGCCGCGCTGCCTCATTTCGAGGATACGCTGCTTGATACGCCAGACTTCATAGACCCCGGCCTCGATAGCTGCGATGACTTCGGGATCCATCTTCTTCTCATATTCGAGGAACCACGAGCCCTTTTTGCTCTGGGGCATGTCGGAGAGGATCATCATCGCGTGGTTGAACGAGTGGCGGCCGAAATGCGACTTGATGCCGCCGTTGGCGGGGAGTGTTTCGTTGGTAAGCTTGACGGGGTCGATGAACTTAGCCTCGTCGACGAGCAGCCATGAGAGCGTGAGCGAGTTTGCGGCGCCGGGGCGGTCTTGCGATAGCAGAACGGCGACGGAGCCATTGTAGAACGAGATAACCTGCTCCCAGTCGTGAGGCTCTGTGATAGGTGGCTTGAAAGCCTTCGGCGGCCGGCGTCCGACGACGTAGTGGAGGCCCTTCTTATAGCCCCATCGCGCCCAGGCGCCGAAGAGGCCGGGCAGAGTGTTGGTGAGGCCATGCTTGAAAGTTGGGACGACGATGCCGCCCGTAGAACCGGCCATGCGCTGCATCATCTTCAGGGCGTATGGCGCCGCGATAGAGTCGGTTTTTCCCGTTCGGCGACCGGCGACAATAACGGTGGTGCGGGCGGCGACGAGCTGCGCCAACAGTTGCGGGCGGTTGAAGTAGACCGGTTTAGCTTTCGGGTTGACTTGTATCATCTTCGGCGGCTGTTATGTCGGGCGCTTTATCGGGGAAAATCCGGTCTTCTTCGAGGTCGGGTTCTTCGAAATCGACATCCATGATGTCGGGGAAATCGGCCGAGAGGCGTTTGGCGACCTTCGCGATATGTTCGTAGAGGTTGGGGATGGGTTTGATGCCGAGCAAGGTGACATCGTTAGAGGCAATGAAGGGCTGAATGGCGATTTCGTCGTAGGGGAGCTGTTGCTCTTCCTCGCGGTCGAGATTGTTAGCCTTTCCGTATGCCTTAGCGGCATCAGCCATTACCTTAGTGTCCTTTCGTGCTTTGGCCATATTGTATGTCTCAAGGAGCATTTCGTTGGTGCGTGCGCGGTGGAACTCGCGCGATTTCTTCGAGATCAGGGGCACGAGCTCGTGAACGACAGAGATGTCGGAATAGGCCGATGACTGAGAGATGCCATAGCGCGAAGTGATATAGTCGCGGAGCTGGCGGTCTTTCATCGATGGGTTGGCGAGCCAGTAGTTGTAGATCTCGCGCAGACGTATGACCCGCGCGGCCAGAGCGGGCGGGTATTTGGCGAGAAGCTCTTCGTTGGACGAGAGCATATCGCGCTTACAGGCTTCGAGAGGGCTTATGTTCAATTAGGAATGAGGAATTATGAATTATGAATTTTCCATTGCTTGTTCAGAGCTCGTCGTCTTCCATGTCAAGCAGTGCTTTCTCCGACATTTCGATAGCGGCCGGGGAGCCGACGCGGGCGAGAGTGGCCATCTGCTTTCGAATGGCGAGCTTCTGAGCGAGCTTGCCGCGGATGTAGGCCTTTCGGGCGGGGTGGTCGTCGATAGAAATGTCGGTTTTGAACTCCGATTCTGAGATGTCGAGATAGACGGCAATCTCCGACGGCTTCGTATAGAGCTGAGCGAATTGCTCAATTTTCTCTAATTGTTCGGGCGAATATTTCATGGAATGGAACGGACTGGCGGGTTATGACATTGTCGAGACTGGCTTTAAGGCTGTCGAAGAGCGACGGGTAGGTAGATATGAATCCGGACTCGTAGCGGTTGCCTCGGGTGAGATTCTGCGACATGACAACGGCTACCTTCCAGTTGTCGTTGCTTACCAGAAGCAGCTTCGAATGGTTGGCGGCGAGGTAGCAGTTCTCTACGGTCTGTGCGATGAAGGGCCAAAGCAGTAGTGTCTTGTTGGTAGCTTTGAAGTCGAGGACGATGTCGAGCGACAGAATGAGCTTTTCCTTGCGGATGAAGAAGAGGCGGCGGAGGAATTCTTCGGAGATAGAGAACGACGATATTTGCAGTCGGGCGGGGCCCGACTGGCCGAGAATCCAGCGGAGGATGTCGGCTGCCTGTAGCCTGTCGCTGAGCCATGCCTGACAGGGTGTGGAGCTGAGCGGGCTGAGCACGGAATCGACGGGGGATTGCATTGCTACAGAAGTGCGGCGGCCTCCATCTTGGCTCGCAGAGTGTCGGAGGGGCTGTCGATTTTTGCGTATATTTCTTTGATTCGCTTCGCGGTGTCGTCGTTGGGATTTTTGGCGTATTTGCCGAGCAGGAGGTTGATTGTCTTGACATGGTTGCGCTGCTCGGTGCGCGGGTCGACGGTGAGGACGGTAGCTTCGACGGGCGTGCCTTTGACATAGTGATCGTAGACGTTCCAGTTGTGGCGATACCGGGCGTCGTATTCTATGAGGGCCTGAGCCAGCGGGAAACGGTCGTTGTCGGGGCAGGTGGAATTGAGCGGCGATATCAGTCGCAGCTTTGTATGCGTATCGCGCATACGGCGGCGAATGGCGTCATTGTCGACATAGAGCTGCTGCACTTCAGGGGGTAGTTCGTCATGGTCGGCGCGCTTACCTTTCTGGAACTCTGAGCGCTGCGCTTTGGGCGTGAACCCCATACGGTCGGCGATAGCGTCGACTTTGACCATCATCTCGCCTACCTGTTCGTGAGTGATGTCGGCGAGGCGCTTCTTCAGGATCTTTTGCAGCTGATACTCCAGAAGCGGGGCTTTGGCGACGGGGCTGCGCATGATGTTGTCGTAGAGGATTCGGTTGCGGGTGACGCGCAGCAACAGCATGGCGCCGGCGGCGTTGTCGCGCTGATCGGGCGGGGTGTCGAGCCATTTTTTTATATCGTCGGTAAGTTCGAGTTTTATCATAGACTGTTGTTTATCCCTGCTACGAAGAGCAGGTTTTTGTTATACTGAGAGAGTAGATTTTTCATTGCCCGGAGAGTCGAGCCGGTGGTTACGAAATCGTCGAAGACGATGATGTTAGGCTCTTCCGGCAGGATGTTGAGAGAGAAAACGGCGTTGACGCGCTGACGCGACCTGCAAATAGCAACGTCCTCATAAAAAGGCAGTTGGATGCGCTTGTGGATAGCCGTGGAAATAAGACTGGCGAAATTACGCTCCTTATGGCGCCGCTTGGGGGTGGTGCACAGAGCCCAGTTTGCCGAGGCGAGGCACGAGCCGAGCATATCAGAGAGAAAGTCCGACACGGCCACCGCGAAGTGCGGTATTTCTGCCGGGTCGGACTTTATTTCGGAGAGCGTTCGCCCCATGAGCGACTTCTGCCATAGCGAGAGAAACCAGACACCGGCGCGGTGAGTGAGGCGTGGATGGGAGCGGAAATCGCAGCGCGCCTCCGAGGACTTGTCCCAGGGTTTGCGCTGCTCTACGGCGAAGATGTCGCGCGGGGCGGCAGCTTCTCCGAAAGCCGGCCCGAAGCCGAGGGGCCTTTCATCAGCAAGGATCGGGGCTACGGCGTCGAGCAGACTATCGGGAGGGGCTACAGAGGGGTCAGCTGCTGGAAGCTTCGTTGATGGTGCCATCTTCGGTAGGGATCTCACCTTCGTAGAAAGGCATCGAGACCTCATCGGCGGCGGTGACGGCGAGCGTTGTTGCCGAGTTGCCGGTGGCGCCCTGGCCGAGCTCCTGCGAGGGGGCGATCTTTGCGGGCCAGTTCTTGGATCCGAAGATTCGGAAACGGCCGTACATGTCTTCGATTATCACGACGACCTCAGTGTTGAGGAACGGCGTAATGGCAGCGGTGGCGTCGGGGCCGACTTCGGGGTGCACGAGCGTCAGCTGATTGTTGAACGTCAGCGAGGGGAATTCGCCCTGAGTTTCCGATTTGGGCTCAGCCTTGTCGGCGAGGTGGTCGATGACGAGGAACTTCGCGCCTTCGACGAGGGTAAAGTTGCCTTTGCGGATTGCCGAGGTCGGACGTCCGGCGGAGTCACGCTCGAAGTCGGGCCATGCGGCGATGTCGTCGGCAGCGGCGATATAGGCGCGGCGGCGTATGCCGGGCAGAACGGTCTTGCCCTGACACCAGGGCAGACCTTTCAGCACCGACGTGCATTTTGTGGTGGTTAATACGTTATTGGCCATAATAAAAGCGGATTAATGGTTATCTCCCTGCTGAGGATCGCCGCCGGTTATGCCGGGGGCACCCGTGCCGGGAGAGGGTTTCTTCTCGGCGAGCTGAACGATGGTGAGGCGGCGGGGGTCGATGGTGCGGAACTGAGCGCCGAGGAACATGTTGGCGGCCGACGACAGGGTGTAGTGGTCCTTGCGCATGATGTCGACGAACGACTCGTCGCTCTTGTTGTCGGTGGCCCAGTACATGTTATCCTTCTGGGTGAGGATGAGGTGCTTCTGACCGGCCATTTCGGGGATACCGACCAGGGTGATCAGGTTGTTCGAGCCCTCGATGAACGGCTGATTGTAGGCGTTGTTGTAGTTGAGGTTGGCGTGGGTCGACTGATAAGATTCGTTATACATGTCGACCAGCTCGGGAGCACAGAGCAGCACACTGGGAAGCGCACGGAGGTAGGGATTGAGTTTGAACACAACCTCTTCTTTGAGCAGATCGCAGGCGTTGACCATCGAGAACTCGTCGGAGAGCTTGATGAGGTTGCCCTTCGCCTCGGCGATGTTGCCGGCGGTGATTTCCTTCTTGGCGATGGTCACCAGGCCGTCGCAGAGGTCGACGGTGGTGTCGCCCTCGGCGTTGCGCACGCCGGTGAGGACGGCCTGAGCGATATGCTGGCCGCGTGCTTTGGCGAGGTGGAAGAGCACCAGGGCCGTAGTCGAAGCGTTTTTGATTTTCTCGCCGAGGGTGGCGTCGGTGTAGCCCATGGTGAGATAGGCGTAGTCGACGGGCGAGAACTCTTCGACGACATTGCCGAGGAAAGTTTCGATCTCGCGGTAGGAGATGTTGACGGCGGCGTCGCCTTTGCGGGTTTTCTTGAAGGGCGCAAACTGTGAGTCGGCATTGATTTCGCCGAGCTTCATTTTACCGCGGAGGCCTGTGATACCCGTCATGAATTTGAGGACATCGTTGGCCTGACGGATGGGGAGGTCGAGCAGAGTCGGCATCCATTTGACGGCGGTTTTCTGATAATCCTCGAGAACCGCGGTGTCGATTTTGATTTTTGCCATTGTAAGGAGAGAGGGTTAATGGTTTTTAGAGAGCAGATTCGAGAAACGCCTTCGAGGCGGCCATTGCGTCGGCCTGAGAGACGGGAGCGTAGGGGTCGGTGTCCTTGTCGTTGTCGTGGACGTCGGAGGTTGATTCGGCGGGCGTCTTCTTCAGGTCGGCGATGGTGGCGTCTTTTTCGGCGACAGAATCCTTGAGCGACTTGATTTCGGCGTCCTTGTCGGCGACAGCCTTTTCGAGGTCGGCGATTTTCTTCTGGTAGTCGGCGACGGCGTCGTTGAGCTTCGAGGCCTGGTCGTCGGAGAGCGAGAGCTTGTCGTCAGACATGGCCAGAGTGGCGCCCAGCAGGGCGGCGAGAGCGGTGAGGTTAGCCATAGCGGTTGAGTTATTGATTTTGTCGGGTTCGGGCTTGGCGCCATCTTCCGACGGGTTATTAGACTGATTGTTGAAAGGAGACTGGAGGAAAGCGATGAAGCGGTCGAGGATTGAGTCTTTCTTGCGCTGCACGTTGGGCGGCAGAGGAATGCCGGCGGCCGAGAGCGAGCTGATAGTGGCGGCCGAGAGCTGAGGTTTCTCTTCTTCGGCGTAGCGGGTGATTTCGTCGACGAATCCCCATTCGAGGGCCTGTTCGGGTGTGAGCCATCCGCCCTCTTTCATCAGGGCGAGCAGCTCATCTTTCGATTTCTTGCATCGGCGGGCATACATACCGGCGATGCAGCTGTCGAGTGTCTCGGCGTCTTTTTTTGTTTTCTCGAGCGACTTGATGTGGGCGTCGAGCTCGTCGGCGTTCATGTAGTCCCACTCGAGAACGAGATACATACATTTGTGGACGAGGAAGGCGGCGTCTTCGTCGATAGTGATGCGCTTGGCGCCCATGGCGGCGATAGTGGCGGCCGAGGCGTTATAGCCGACGAAGTGGACATGGACGTTGCCGTGGATTTTGAAGAGCGATGAGATGGAAACGCCGTCAGAGGTGTTGCCGCCGAGACTGTCGATAAGGACGTTGACCTCTGAGTCCTTGTGCTTATCAAGAACCCAGTTGACCATGTCGCTGTTGAAGTCCCAGCCTCCGACGGAGCCTTTGAGGTAGAGATCGTATTTTTTTGGCATAAATCCGGATCGTTTTTGGATTACGCCTCAAAAGTAGCTGGCAGCAGGGATGGCCTAAAAGACTATAAAACGCAGGGGAGCACGGATTTCAGGGCTGTATGTGTGATTTTATATGAGCGGAGGGCAGCATCGCCGTCGGGGGCGCCGGTGGTTTCGGAGTATTCGATGACGGGATAGTTGGGCTCACGGGCGCCGATGAGGCACTGACGGCCTGAGGCTGTAGTGACGACGAAAGCGATGCGGGCTCCTTCCGGGAGCTTGTCGGTGGTGTTGAATTCAAGTGTAGACTTCTCTACACGAGCGCCGTTTTCGATTTCTCCTGACCATTTGAGCAGAGGTGTGCCGTAAAACTTCACGTTTCGGGAGTCGAGAGACAGGGCGACGATGCCTCCGCATATCGAGGCCATCATGACTTCGGGCTGGATGTCGGCGCAGTTGACCGCCTCGATCCTGACGATACCCGGCAAGGTGTTACAGTTCATTCCGGAGAGATATTATGAGATGTGCGTTTTGGTGTAATTGGTAAAATGATAGGGAGTTAGTCAATGCGATTTAACTTTATTTAACGCTCGTCGGCTTGATGCTTTTGTCGCGCTCGCGCTTATACATCTGCCGGATTGTTTCGGAGTTCCTGGGATCATCGGCGATTCCGTGCTTAGCCATGAAGGCCGCAATGATATCGGTGATCGAGATGTCGTGGCGGAAGAAGGCAGAGAGCTCTTTGTCGAGAACTCTCCTGAAGTTTCTTTTGATGGCTGAGACTACGGCCTTCCTGCCCTCGGCGAAGAGGTAGTTGTGCTGGTCGGGGTTCATGCCCTTAAACGTCGGCACCGCGACGGGGAGCAGCCCTGTAGTGTCGGGTTCGACATAGTCGGCCGGGCGCTTACTGAGGAAAGTCGACATTATTGCGTGAACGTTGCTGCCGCGCTCGAACTCGACCCGGGCCATCGCGGGATTCCAGAAGTCGTGGCGCAGCCATTGATCAAGATAATCCGGGACTTTGAGATAGATGCAATATTGTGACATAATGGTATAAGTTTCGCTGGCTAAGATATTTGCAAAGGTAGTGAAAAAATTCGCAGATTGTTGGATTGCTTCTCAGATTGCTAAATTTTTTATCTCTTATACATGTATAGAGGCTGAGCCAACAAGTGGGAAATAATCGAACATTCGTGCAGTATTATTCAACTCTACTGATTATCAGCGCATTGCCGCGCACTTTCAATCGTGCGGAATCGTGCAGATGGCTGTTTTTGCCCTCAAAATTTGAACATTCGAACTTTTGAACGAAATCGTGCAAAAATCGTGCGCCCTTAACTCGCTGATTTACAATTGTAAACACCCTCGCCGTACGAATGTACTTTTATTTTTTACTTTTTTCGCGCAAGAAAAAAATAATAAATAGAATTGTTTCACGTGGAACATAATTATCTGAAAATTAACAACATACCCGAATAGTAGGGTAGAGATACGGGCGCGCGCCCCCGCGCCCCCCTGCCCGGATGTATGGAAAATCGTGCGCCCGGTCGAAAGTTCGAAAGTTCGTGCGCCATATATCTTATTATTTAGGGGCGCGGGGAGAATGAGCGGGGCGGATTGAGCGACATAACAGCCTGAAAATTAGTTTGGTTATATGGTGTGGAAATGTTACCTTTGTAGTGTCATAATGAAGGTTAAAGAAAGTCATAACCCGCCGTGAGGCGGCCGTGTCAAGAAAGCGATACTGTTACATTTGTTTCTGCATCATTGTAATCTTTACCACCATAGGATAGATTCTACAATTCCCGAACTGTTAAAGAACCGGAGCCGCCTCGATGTGAATCGGGGCGGCTCTATTTAATAGTAATCCAGGGCGCTATCAGGAGCGCGGGCGGAGAATCCAGCCGTCGACGCAGTCTTTCTCGACGAAGTGGTAGCGGTAGCCCTTCTCGGCCATGAAGTCGGCCACGGGGTTCATTTCGAGGTCGACGGCGTCGTCGAGGGTGGTAATGATTATCCCGGTAGAGATGAGCAGATCGGTCTCGTCGTTATACTCGACGGCCGGCATATAGGGGGCGAGGTAGCCCTCCAGGGCGGCGACCATTCCGGGGGTTAGATAATTGTTCATGCCGCGCCTCCTTTCTCTACGAGGGTGATGTTTACTGTGGCTCCTTCGAGATGGATTTCGAAGGTGTTGCCCGAGAGTGAGAGGGTGACTGTCGACTGGGCGGCGCAGATGTCGTCGGCGAATTCGCCCATGAGTGCGCGGAGCTTTTCATAGCTTACTCGGCGCGATTGTTTTTGATTGCTCATTACGTTATGAATGATTTGGCGTTTATAGACAGAGAAACGGCTGTCATATCCCGTCGCCAAACATTCATAACGGTTTCCTCCGGAGAGCAAAAAGTTACGCGGATATGACAGCCGTAGCTGTTTATGTATGGGCATAAAAAATGCCCGAACTATTATCGAGCCTTTAACCGAGGCTCCCCGGAATGGTCTGACCATTATGAATGTTTTGGCGTTGCAAATATACAACAAGTAAATCGCAATGCAAATTTTTCGGAGAAAAGTTGTCACAAAAGCGCCGGCTGAGGGTTGAGGCGCTCTGATCGGAGCCGCTCGAGAGCTTCCTCGGCTTTGCGGCGCCGGCCTTTGGCTTCCTTTTCTTCCGATATGGCTGAATTGATCTGACGGAGCAGTTCGATTTCGGCATTGTTGGTTTCGATGGTGCGTTGCATTGAGGCCGTGAAGTGATGATAGAGGACGTCGTAACACTCGCGGCGGTATCGTGTGACGGCTTCGCGGGCGGCCGGTGCGACGTTCTTAGGGTTGATGGTGAAGAGCCAGCCATAGACGTAGCGGAGGGGCAGACAGAGCATCTCGCGCTCCTTGCCGTCGGCGGCAACCACCATGCTGAGCATTGCGGTTGAAGATAGAGTTTCGTCGGATTGGATCTTTTCGCGTTGGCCTTCGACCGCAATTCCGATAGCATCACAGATAGGCTTGATGGGGACGTAGGTTTCTCCCTGTGAGTCGACAGTAATGATGTCGACGCCATTGATTTTTGTAATGAGATTCTGTTGCATAGCTGTTTGTTGTTGGTTAAATATTATGCCGTGTTGCGTCGGCAAGGAATTCATCATCGGTGGGGACCTCGAAGAGGTCGAGACGATGGGCGGAGGTGACGTAGGTGCCGCGGGTTGGATTGTATGTGAAATTGATCTGAAGATAGACGGTTATTTCCATCATGAGCTTCTTAGTTTCACGGATGAACCAGGCGCGGTAGCTGTCGGTGCTTGTTCTCAGATTCGGCCATTCCAGATTGCGCTCTGCTTCGAGGTAGGCAATGAGGCGGTCGAACTGCTGCGGGTCGGTGAGGCGTATAAGCATAGCGGCAGCGGGTTAGAATGGTAAATCGTCATCAACAGCTTCGCCGTCGAGCTCTGCGAGCTTGCGGCGGCCTTCGTTGACTCTTTGCTGATATTCCGGATCAATTTCAGGGACGTAGACACCCTCGGCGATAAGCTCGACCATGCTCTTGTGCCAGTTGCCTTCGAGCGTTTTGCAGGCATCTTTGATGTTGCGCTGCACGTCGGCGATGCCTTTTAAGATGTTGAGCCTGTCAGGCCACTCTTCATCGATAGCGTTCATGCCGTAGCTTACTGCGTAGCGCTGCCGTTCGAGATCTTCGCTTATACTGATGAAAGAGTGATAAATCTTATACCAGCCCAGGTCTAATTTCTTGCGGGCCACGAGGTCGTCGCCCGACGGTAGGCATAGCTGTATTGAAAATTGATTCATGTTGATGTTTGGTTGATGCTTGGTTAATGCTTGGTTAAGGGTTGTTTTATTATCTCTGATTCGGCTATAAGTGCGTCGGCAAACAAGAGTGAAGCCTTTGCCTTTTCAAAATTCTCTCTTTTCATTGTTGGTTGTTGTTGGGGTTGAGTTTGTCGGTAAGTTGTCGGGAGTAGCGGAAGATGTATTTATTGGTAGTGCCACCCTCAAACACTCTACACAACAGCTTCGGAGCATAGCAACCGTGTTGAACGTAGAAACAGCAGTTGCGACATCCGCTATGTTCGTTAGCTCTATATTTGACAGCCTCATAGAATTTGCCGTCAATAATAACGCCGTTAATCTTCTCCATCAGTTTCTCCTTTCTCCCTCAAAAAGAGGGTGCATTTGTTTGAGTCTGTCGGTCTGCACATTGAAATGTATAGTTTTTTGTTCTTGTCTTTGTCGGCGCGGTAGCGTAGCAGCTCTCGGTAGCGGAGGCACTGCTCCTTTCGCTTGCAGCTCTCACCCTCGCAGAATGTGATGTCGTAACTCATTTTGACCCTCCTTTCAATGCTTCAATCAAAATATCGGCTTGTTTGACTGCAAGTTCAGCTAACTGATAAAAAGTCTCGTCGGCACGTGTTTCATCAATCATTCGGCAATAGCAGTCTTTTGCTATCTCATATCTGCGCTTCTCCCAAAGGAAAGCAGATTGCAGACGGACGTTGTAGACCTCCATCTGACTATCGATTTCACGCTGTCGGGCTTCTTTGTCAGAGGCACACTTAGCGCATATCGTCATGCTTTTCAGAATAGGTTTGCCGCAGATAGCGCATTTGTTTGTCAGTTTAGGCATGATTGTCTCCTTTCTCGCACTCGGCAATAAGGGTGGCGGCTGCTGAAATAGCCAATCTTACTACTGTGTCTATGTCCATATCTACCATTTCCTGATGTGAATTGGCGAGAATCCCCTGCATGGCCATCGCCGCAATATGCAGTCTGTTGTGGTCACGGAAGCTGTCTTTAAGGATGTTGTCAAAGTGTTTATCCTCTTTCGGCTCGGCTGGCTTCGGCTCTTCATCCGGCAGGCACTTGGAGCCGAAAAGATGCTTGAGCATTTGCCGTCGTCCCACAGCTCGTTGATACATAATGTTGCAGGCGTTTTCAACTGCGGGGTGAAATTCTTCTTCGTCTTCTTGTGCATCACGATAATATGCCATTACGTTATTACGGCTCACTGTCAGCATTTCCTCTCCCTCCGCATCCACTTGTTCGGAATTTCCGAACTGCTTGCCGAGGGCGAAGTTGGCACCGGCTTCAAAAGCGTTTGCTAAATCGTCCATTTCATATTCGGGATAAAGCTGAGGGCGTATTGCTTCAGGGCATGCGCTTAGACGGGCATTGTTTACATCCGTAGCATATTCTACTGAATGACTTTCAATTTCCACCTGCGTGATTGTCTCTTTCTCTCTGCCGAGGGCGTAGGCGCGGTCGAAGATTTGGTCGAAAGCGTCAAAAATGCTGATGTTCACTTCCTGGTCAATTCCGTTGTCCTTGCAGAATTTGACAAAGCACTCGCGCTTCTTCTGTTCGTATTCTTGTTGTGTCATAATTCTATGATGTTATTTGTGTTCCACGAAAGCGAGATGTCGCCACTTACAAGGCATTTAAAGGTGTTGACCTTACGACTCCCTATCTCATTCTCGCATATTTGCTCAGATACGGTGCTTCCGAGATTCCAATTTACGATGATAGGGCATGGGCGCGGAATCAAGAAGTAACGGACGAATCCGAGGGTTTCGGGATTCTCGAATATGGCGTAGTTGTTCTCATAGGTTCTTATAAAGCCTCTAAATAACTTCTTGTATTCATCATCTGATAATATCATGTCTGTCCCGAAGTTTTCGGGATTAACTGAGAATGAATCTTTCGGTATGATGTTGCTGATACGGATTGAGTCGGCAAAGCTGAGAGATTCTACAAGGAAACGAAGAGCTTGCACGGTATCGTGATTGCCGCGCCAAACGTTTGTGTTGATGCGCACTTTGCAGTCTTTTCTGCGATAGTGAATGCCCTCAACTAGGTATCGCAGCTCTGGCAGCGACATAAATTCTTTCTCGTTATGCCAGGATATGTTGATACCGTCTATTCCCGAATCAAGAAGATCTTGCAGGAATTGAGGGTCTTTAAGACGTATTCCGTTGGTAGTGATTCTGACCTTGCCGAGAGCCTTGAATCCATATCTCTTCAGTCCTTTCAGTCTTTTGATAAGCTCGAAGATTTGAGGGTGAAGAGTGGGCTCGCCTCCGAGGATTATGACCTCTGGCTCGTTGTTGATGTAGTCTGTCAGCTCTCCGATATTGTGCAGCGCTTTTTCGATAGGCAGATTCTTCTGTCGGTCGGTAGCTGAGTTGATGCAGTAGGGACAATTGCATTGGCAGTTATTTGTGGCCACAACGCTGATGTAGGCGTTATGATTGACGAAACCGTGCAATGAGCCTATCTGAAATGATTCGTATTGGGGTTGCTTGAAGATTTCAAATGAGTCTGTCAGGATTGTTTTCATAGCCATTCAACTTTATTGTCAGTAGTGAAGACTCGGGAGTGGCATTTTCCGCATTGATACTGGTCGACGGTGTTTCGACCGTCGTATATTTCCATGTCCTCAATCTCTTCCACGAGCTTGTTGTATCGCTTGATGATCTGTGTGCGTGTCATTTTTTATCAGAGAAGATTATGAAGGTGATAACAATGATAGCGAACAGACCGATAATTACCACGGCGGCAATCGCCGACGCCCAGAGCGGGGCCGAAACGATCCACCATGGCCAGGAGATCATTCCGAAGAGTTTCAGAATGGCGGCAACGGCCGACAAGAGAATAAGAGTGGCGATAACGACGCCGAATGCTTTCTTTGAACTTGATTTTTTCATGTTAGAGAGTATTTAGGTTGATGGATGTTGAGATGTCGAGCAGAGCCTGAGGTGAGGGAATTTCGCTCGTCTGGCGGTAGTGGTCGAAGAAGCGCGAGGGGAAGTCTTCGTCGAAGTGGAGCACTGCCGGATAGATTATATCGTAGCGCGACATGAAAGAGCGCTTTTGAGATATTACCATATCTGCCGGCTCGTAGAACGAGACCGTGCAGTTGCGGTAGAAATACCGTGCGATGAGTTTGTTCGGGTTCATGATATCGTGTGGTTAGAAAAGATGATCCTGTGCGAGGCTTCGCTCAGCATGGAGGATGTCATTGCGAGATTCCGGGGTGAAGTACGGGAGGAACTGCGAGAGGAATCCCAGGGCATGGAGGCTTGCCTCGCGCTGTGTGCGGAACTTGCCACGTTCGGCCGACGGGAGGCTTGCAGAAGTGCGGCCGTCAGCCCAGTAGACGGCATAGCCATAGACGAAATATCCGTCGGGGAGAATAGCGCCGGTAATCGTTATAGTCTCGGTACGGCTGTCGGTGATAGTCCAGCTCGAAGAGGCGTTTACCGGGGCGACATCTTCGAGGCAGTCGATTTTTAAAGAATCATATTTATTCGCCATAGCAAGATTCGATCTTTGATAGTTTTTCGCTGAAAGTGGCTGAGTTGCCGAGATAATTTTCGGCCGAATTGCGGGACTTGGTTATAGTTGTCCGACATCTTTTGAGAGCTGCTGCTATTCTGTCATCTGAGGCGCCTGAGCGCGACATGGCGAGGATAAAGAGCATCCGGGCTTCCATAACCGGCCACGGACGCTTGCGAGAGACGATTTTTCCGCGATATATGCCGGTGACGAGGTGGACGGCGGCAAAAACGGTGTTAATTGCTATCATTTCGGTATATGGTTAGAATGGTAGATCTTGTTTTTTCGCTTCAGGGGAATAGACAGTGAAATATTCTACGCCGCCTGACTTGTCTTCGGCGCCGATATACGATTCGTCGGGATGGGCGGGCTTCCAGTCGGCATAGAATACCTGAGAGCCGTCTTTATTGTCGAGCGGCTTGTTGATGTTGAAGTCGTAGCCCTTATATTTGCAGTAGGCGATGATCTTCTGCTTGATGTTTGTGCGGGTGACGCCGTGGCCCTGCATTCCGCCGGCATATTCGAGGAAGAGGTTGAAGATCTCGCGGCGGTTGAGGCGCTTGTTGAGATTTTCGCCCGTTGGGTCGAAATATTCTTCGGCCCACTGGAGGAGCACCTCCGACATAGACTGACGGAGCGTGCGCAGCTCGATATTCTTCATCGGCGGCGGGACAACGCCGCGGCCCTCGCGATTCCAGACTTCTTCGAAAGAGCGCAGATAATACATGACGCACTCGGCCATGAAATTATCGAAGAGTGTCCACTGATACTCGTCCCAGTCGTCGAAAAACATATGATGGAAATCGTCGATCAGGGCGTGATCCTGGTTATACCACGACGAGAACTCGACGTAGGCGATACGGCGTTTCACCGAGCCCTCGTTGGCGTCTTTGATGGCGTGGTTGGTGGTAAGCAGAATTTTCGGCGATTCCTCGTTGGGGATTGTGTAGCGCGCCTGGCCTTTCGGGTTTACGGGCATAGGCCCGGTTATCCAGTTGAATATCTTCTTAAATCCGAAATTCGGTTTAACGTCGTCGATGAAGATGTTTCGCGTTGCCTTAGTGACGCCCGAGAGCATAAACGTATCGGAGGGGTCGAAGTCCTGGCCGTTGATAAAGAACTGAGCGCAGATTTTCCCGATAGCGGTGCCGAGGACTGATTTACCGGCGCCGCCCCAGGCCTGGCCAACCTCTGAGATTCGATGGTCCTGAACGACGACGGCCTGGCGGTCTGACGGATATTTCCAGTCGGAGAGAAGAAACCCTATCGCCGTGATCTTGTTGACGATGTGCTGAATCCATTCGGCGTTTTCGGCGTCGGTGGGATTGCGCGGCGACTCCGGCGTGCAGAAATTGTTCGACGCGTTGATGAGATATTGAAGAAACTCGCACTTCTCGCCCTCCTTTGTTCGCTCGAAGGTGTAGCCGTCGTCGGTTTTGGCGATAGCCTTGATGACTTCGACGCGCTTGAAATTGCGCGGGATGATGCGGTTACGCCAAACGTTGGCGATAGGAAGAAACGGCGTTATCGACTTCGACGTTATCTCGACCTGGCCGTTGTTGTAGTAGGAGCGCTGAACCGCCGGCTCGAAATGGCTGAAATCGTCGGATATCATCTGAAGGCGCTCGAGCTTCTTGTCGGGGAGCAGCACGTCGAGCTTGCTGTTGAAATACTCGTGGACCATCGGACTTTTCACGTTGGTCATGATATATTCGAGGATGAAGTCGCGCAGCGCATACGGAAGAACCTGGTCTATGATGCCGCCGTCCTTTCTGATATACTGAAACCCCGACGTCGATTCATCGCCGTTTTTCAGGCGAAAGAAACCCGACGCGGCGAGGAACCGGTAAGTCTCGGTATAGTTGAGGCTGACGCGCGGGTTATCCTTCGCGTCTTTCTCGATCGAGTAGATGTCGATGTCGGAGGCGTAGCGGCTTATCGGCACCAGCTTATCATCTTCGACCTTGTAGCGGACACCGCCGAGCTTGAAGGTGGGGATCTCTTTGAGGCGCTCCTTGTGGAGCTCGAAAAAGGCGGGCCAGTCGTTGAGCTTCCAGAAGTCGCGGATCTTCGAGTCGGAAACCGTTGTAATCTTATGGATGTCGAGCCAAGTTCCGCGGCCGTCGTGGGTGTGCATCGTGCGCTCGATATCTTCCATCAGTTCGCCTTCGCGCCCTTTGAGCGAGCCGACGAGAAGGTCGTCGACGCCTTTATCGCCGTGTTCGTTCTCGTTGACGTGGCCCCACCATGTATCGACGTTAACTCTCAGATTGTGGAACGTCTCGATATATTGCTTGAACTTGATGACGGCGGCGGCGAAGCTGACGGGCCGCTTGTCGGCGCGGTCGCCGGTGGTGATATTACGCGAGAGGTCGTTCCAGTCGCTATCCATAACGAGGCAGACGTGGCGCACGGAGCACGCTATTACGACATCCTGAATTGCCTGAATCAGTCCTTGATCCTGGCTGCCGATATTCATAATGCCCTGGAGACCGAGCGACATCATCCCGTGCTTACATGCTTTCTCAGCCTTCTTCTCGCCCTCCTGGAGGAACAATACCTCGATATGCGTTTTGCTCTTGAAGAGCTTTCTCACCTTTTCGGGGATATATACCTGAGTGGGGGCGCCGGCGGGCGTCTTATACTTCATTGGCTGACCTTCGGCCCCGAGATGCAGATCAGGGTTAGCGTATCTGACGCGGATATAATTGCGGAGCGTCTTTTGCCCTTTCGGTGTAAAGCGAATCGGGCGGCCGTAGAGGTCGAAGTAATGAATCAGCATATCGGCGCCTTTGAGATCGGGCAGGTAGCCCGCCATCGTGCCGGGTTGGAACGGCTGAACAATCATCTCCTGGCCGTTCTCTACGATAGTGGCGACGACATCCTCAACGGTGAGGCCCGAGCCTTCGAGCTGCTGCTCGCAGAAAGTTTTGCGCGTCTCTGATTTCAGCTCCGAAATCCGTTTGTTGCGGCGCGATTCCTCCGGGACAATGATAACGCCGCACTGGCGCGCCGTGCCCTCGAGGACCTGTAGGAAATCTTTCTTCATGTCGAGCCCGTTATAATGGGCGTAGGCCTCCATAGGGCCGGCGAAACCCTCGCCGCATTTGAAGCAATGGGCATTGTTATAGCCCTTCTTGCGGCTTATGCGGAACTTCTTCTCGCTGCCGCAGAACGGGCAAGTAATATCTTGCGAGGCGCGCGATTCAATGGCGCCCGGGATTATCATTCGGATGTCGGCCTCATTCCTGACCTTGTCGACATCATATTGGCTGTATTTCATGTGAAGATTTTATTTTTGGCTGCATACTTGATGAACTCTGCTTTAGAATGGAGGCCGAGGCGCGAGTTGGCATTGTAGATGTGAGTGTGAACCGTGCGGGGCGACAGCATCAGCCGCTCGCCGATTTTATCTTCCGGCATACCCTCGTAGACGAGCGCCATGACGCGCAGCTCGGCGCGGCTCAGATGGTGGTCGAACTCGGGGCAACAGATAACATGATCATTCTGACACTCGCCGCGCAGCGGGCAGTTGACATACTCGAAATTACAGTGCATCTCGTTGTCGATGTCGGGGATGTCGTCGAGAGCGGCGAAGTTGCAGCGGATGAAGCGCACTGCCATGCGATAGCGGAAATATGGCTGATTGGGGGCGCAGCCCTCATATTCCTTCGAGAGCGCAGCATAAGCCTTCGGGTAGAACGTCGAGACAAAATCGAGAACCGAGGCCGTCATATCGCGATCTGATTCTTCGAGCGCCTTCATTGTTCCATCGGATAGACGAAACCATACTTCATTGTTGTATGTGAAAAATTCACAATTTGTTAATACTACAGACATAGTAATTTTATCAATTTCCGAACTGTTTCTGCAAATCTATTCCGACAATTTCACTTATTTTGTCGAAGAATAAAGGATGAATCTTTGAACGGCCGGAGCGCCAGTTGCTGAGCACGAAACGCGATATGCCAAGTTTTTCCCGTATATCACGGGATTTAGCAATTCGCTCCTGATCTGAAAGGGAGCTGAGGTAGCGGTTGAGTATCTGATTTTGGTCCATTCTTTTGCTGTTTAAGAATTGAGTGAGTATATTTGCGACAGCAAAGGAACAAAAAAAAGATTCATACTTAATCAATCAGAGAAGTATATTTCAAACAAATTAAACATATTTAACGATTGCAGAAATGAAACATGTAGGACAAATTCTCAAAGATCACATCGAGAGAAACAAGCTCGTAAAGAAACAAATCGCAGAGACTGTGGGTATTACCCAAAACTATCTCTCTACGCTATTCACCAAACCAACCTTTGACGCCGAGCTTGTAGAGAAATTGTTTGTTGCTGTAGGGCTTAATCCGGCAGTGATATTCGACGTGCCCGAGCAATTGGTCAAGCAATTCTCCGACATCTCGGCTCAGACATTGCTCGGCAATGCCTCGGTGGCCATCGGGAGTGACGAAGGTCTGCGCGTCATCCTCGCCGAGAAGGAAAAGATGATCGCCGAAAAAGAGCGCACCATTAAAATATTACTTGAAATTATCGACACTCAAAAAGCGGGACAGAATCGGGACAGCAGCGACAAATGATGCACGGCGCAAGCAGGCAATTATCAGCGAGTTGCGGGTGACTTTCCACGAAAAATACTCTTGTCACCCCGACTTTGAAAACGCAACTGCCTGCAAGTTAACAACTTGCGGGCAGTTCTCTTAATTGCCGGGACAAATTCGGGACAGCACCCGAAAAAATCCCATCGTTTTACCCGTGCATTATTTAGCCCACCCCGGCTAAATAATGTTAAAAAAATGTGTTCACAAACGAACCCCGCCTCTGAAAATGGAGGCGAAAGAGTGCAGTTAACAACCCTCAGCGGCGTAAGCGCCGCCAGGCAGTACACCCCGCCGGTCTACCGGCAGACGAAGAATTGCGACTTCGTTGAATTCTACGCCTACGATCCCGAATTAGGCAAAATGCGACGTAAACGAATCAAGACGAACCGGATACAGGGTGTAACGAAACGCAAAAACTACGTTCGCGATCTGATTAAGCGCCTCGACGATCAATTGAGGCACGGCTGGAACCCGTGGATTGCGGGCGATGCCTCTAACCTCGTGACGTTCGTCGATGCCCTCAGCGCTTATGAAGCCCACGTCGAGAAGATGTTCCAGAGCGGCTATTTTCGGAAAGAGACATACGCCGGCTATAAATCCCACCTGAACATTCTTCGCGGCTACGTTGAGAAGCAACGGCCGATTTATTATGTCTATCAGTTTGACCGCCGGTTCTGCGTCGACTTCCTCGACTACGTGTTCATCACGCGCAACAACGGCGCCCAGACGCGCAACAATTACCTGAACTTCCTTCGCGTGCTCTCGGGTTTCTTTGTCGAGAAAAGCTATCAGAAGAGCCGCGCTACCGACGGGATCAATCCTATCAGCAAGCGGCTCTTCAAGAAGGAGCGCACGGCCATCCCGAAAGAGAAGGTCGCCGAGATTGCCGGCTACGGCAAGAAGAACGACCCCTATTTCCTTTTGGCCTGTTATATCCTTTATTACTGCTTCATCAGGCCGGTTGAGATGACACGGCTGAAGATTCGCGACTTCAATCTGAAAGCTGGGACGGTGACTGTCTCGTGCGAGATAAGCAAAAACCGCGAAACTCAGGTTATCACGCTTCCGAAGAAGGTGCTGCTGTATGCCGTGGGGCTCGGTGTGTTCTCGGCTCCGGACAACAGCTATCTCTTTTCTGAGGGTCTTCGGCCGGGGCTTGAGCCGACGACAACGAAGATTCTGCGCGACCACTGGGAGAAGCTCCGGAAGGCGCTGAAGTTCAAAAAAGAGTGGAAACTCTACTCTCTTAAGGACACCGGCATTTCAGAGATGCTCGGCGAGAATATAGCGCCGAAGAAAGTGCGCGATCAGGCGCGCCACTCGTCGCTCGCGATAACTGAGATATACGATTCTCACGCCACGGGCGCCGAGCCTGTTATCTTCGACCTCGACGGCTCGCTTTAGTCATCGGCTATCGGGTAGAATTCCCCTTTCAACAGCTGCGACATTCCTTTCTCGGTGAATGTCGCAGTTATTTTTTCGCATAGGTAGCGACGGCCTCTGATATGGAAAATTGCGCGCGGGTTGGGGATTTTGTCGGCGAGCCATGAGAATTTGAACTTTTTGTCGGCCTGAATCTGCGGCAGATTCGCCGTGAACGTGGCGGCGGATTCCGTGCCGCGGCCCGTCAGGCGCATAAACGTGCTCGGGTTAACAACCGATTTCCACTCGTCGGTAACAATCACATTGTCGACGTAGGGATAAGGCTGACGGCCCGGCTCAGGGATCGTGCCGTTCCAGAAGGCCACATATATCTCGCTGTAGTAGCTCGACGTTTCCTCCTTTTGGCCCGCCTCGATAGCTTTTGTTATTGACGGCTGCTGCTTGTCGGTGGGCTGAGGGTCGTCGCCGAGGTCGGTGTCCTCGCTGTAGCTCGACGGGTTGAGATAGAGCATATAGCCCATATTGTCGTTTTTGTCGACATAGGTGTCGGCCACGCAAGCGGGGACAAATTCTATCTCTTCGGACTCGACCGATTCATCTTCAACCGAGCCGCTGCCGAAGACGTTGACGGGCTGCAAAATGTAGACCTGAGTGTATTGTTTTTTGCCGTTCTCGGTGCCGAGATACTCGGTACCGAGAGAGCGGAAAACGAAATAGGTGTCGACATCTTCGGCGTATAGCAGTGCGCCGATTGTGCTTGTCTCCCTTGTCGTGCCCGGCACGGTCATTGTGTCGCCCCACTGGACGAGATGGTGCCCCGGGACGGAGCGGCGCGCATTATTGAGAAGCAGCTGAGAGAGCGTGTCGTATTTCTTGACGAGCTTCCAGTCTTTAATGAGCCAGTCGCACGCATAGAATTTTTGCATCTCGTGGGAGCACTCCTTATAGGCGAGTCGCTTCGAGGCGATATAGTCGCAGCTTGTGTCGTCGCTGTTGGTTATCTCGGTCTCGTAGCTGTCGACGAGCGTAGAGATTTTCACCGGCTCGATTTCTTCGAGTGCGTTTTCAGAGAAACGCATAACGACGTGTTTGTCTCTGTGATTGAAATTGAATTCACACATAAGGAACAATTCGAGCTTTTCGAAGTATTCCGAGATGGTCCAGTCGGGCAACACCTTTGCGAACTCCGGCATATCCCACACCCCGGGCAGAGTGTTGCAGATTATGAGTAAGGCCAGGCGGCTGTTTTCCCACTCCGAGAAGTCGTATGTGTAGCCCAGGGCGTCGAGTATTCTCTTCGTTATAATGATGAGATAGGGCTGCCACGAAAGCGTTTTATTTTCGGGGTGCCATGAATATTCGCCGTTCTTGTAGACGACCCAGTTGTTAGGGGCCGTCGGCGAACTTTCATTAATCCACGGCAGGGCTACGGCGCCGAGAGTTGACCGGCGGACTGACTTCCATGCTTCAGCGGGAGTTATCCCTGAGGGAGGGAGAACCGGGGAGCGGCCGAGATATAGCGACGTTATGAGCTCTTCTTCGAACGGATCTTTCAGTGTGGCCGAGCAGCGGCCTTCGGCGAACTGGCAGTCGATGTCGGTCTCGGAAACTTTAGTTATTACCAGCGAGCCAAAGAGAGAGTTGTTTTTGTCGACGATAGAGCACGGGTAGACCATTTTCTTCTTTCCGATATCGATACGGTTTATCGGCCCGAAGATGTCGACATTCTGCGGGCAGTCTTTCAGCGGGAACGAGACATTGAGCGAGTAGCCGTCGCGGCCGAGAAACAGGCGGTTCTCGGCTACGTAATCGAACGACATATTCTGTTTTAGGGCGGCTTTCTTGCCGTCGACATAGATAATCATCTTCTCTTCGATTTAGGGGTTATGTTGTTCATCAGGCGCGAGTATTCATCCTGCGCCTGTTTAATGCCGCGGTCGCCGGTGACGGTGTTGACGGTGACGAAAGGCTCGTCGAGCCTCGATTTCAGGGCGTCGACAGTGCGGGCCATCTCGGCCGCGGCGGCCGTCATGAGCGCCGCCGGCTCGCCGTTGTCGGCAGAGCGGGCGAGGGCATCGTTGGCGCGGATGGAGCGCGAGACATCTTCGGCGCGGAGCGACCCGATAGTGTTTGTGCGCTGGGCGTAGTCGAGAGCGTCGATCATCGGGCGCGCGACGGGATTCGAGAGTAGCTTCTGCGAGGCTACCCATTCTCCGGCGTGGACTATGCCCGCGGGCTCATCGACGCGGCCCGGGCGTGTGAAACCGCCTTTCGAATAGCCCTGCGCCTCCGACGCCTGTTGCTGCTTCTTAAGGAGCGCAACCTGAACCATACCCTGAGCCGTAGCGACTGCGGCAGCGATAGGAGCGAGGATAAGTCCGGCCATTCCGCCGATTTGCAGCGCGGATCCGTAGGCATTCAGGGCGTTGGTGGCTGTCTGGGCGATAGCCTGAATAACCTGCATCGCAAATTGCTTTTTCGATGCGTCAGATTTGATTTTGGCTATCTCCTTTTCTTTCTTCTTCTCGAGCTTGGCGACCTTGTAGGAATTGCCCTGTGCGAGCTCAATCTCGCGGCTGTAGTGCTTTTCGAGAGCGGCCGTCTTAATCTGAGCCTCCGCCTGAGCGAACTGGTTAGCTATCTGCATACCGGCCGTGACAGCGGCCGAAACGGTGCCGACAGTATCGGTGAGACTGTCTAACACACCGTCGCCGCCGGTAGAGATACGCTGAACCAGGTCGGCGACAGAGTTGCCGACATCGACGAGCATAGCGTTCCATTCGCCGCCTGTAGCCTTAAGCCCGGCAAGCTGTTTCTCGCGGGACGCCTTGTCGAGGTTGGCGATGCGGCCGTAGTATTCGCGCTCCGAGATTAGCTTAGCGTTGAGAGCGGCTTGCAGCGCGGCAACGTCTGCGTCATACTTCGCCTGGTCGGCCGTCGACCATGAAGAGCTGTCGGGGTCAGTGCCGGGGAGCTCTGCCTTATATTTCTCGGCGAGAGCTTTGAGCCATTTGGCGTGCTCTTCAAGCGAAATCAAATTAGCTTTCAGCAGAGCATCGATAACGGCCTTCTCTTTTTTATATCTTTCGGCTGCGCTTTCTTGCTCGAATTGCTGACGATATTCTTTATAGGCTTTCATATAGAGCTTTTTCATCGTCAGCTCCTTCGATTGTTCGAGCTCTTCTATCTGGAACTGTATATCGGCGTATTCTTTAGAACCGGCGTTGTAGAATTCGAGTTTTTTCTGTAGAAACTCCTTCTGTATGGCGAATAATTTTGCCTGAAGATTCACCTCATCTTCGAGAGACGGGTCAGATTTCGATTCATACTCCATCTGAGCCTTTTGCTCATCTAGTCTCTTTTTGCGCTCGAGGTTTTTAAGTTCGAGCGCGTCTATCTCGGCATTATATTTCTCAGTCGCTTTCTCTTTATCGAGAAGTAGCTTCTTATAATCTTTGTCGTCCTGAAGATATGTATCTTCTTGGTCCTTAAACGTTTCTTCGAAATAGGTGATAGAATCATTGTAATACTTCATTTCATTTTCATAACGACGATTCAGGAGCCCATTATAATCAATACTGAGCTTCTCATAATCATTTAGGGCCTCTTTGTCGGCGGCCGACCTGTGTGCCTTATATGAATTAAGGGTGTCCTTGAACTCCTTCTTCTCTTTAGCCTCAGCACGGCGCGCTTCCGCCTCCGCTTTACGGCGCTCGGCTTCTGCCTTTTTGCGGTCTTTCTCGGCCTGAACTTGGGACACATAACCAGTGCCACCCCCACCAGTGGGGGCGGAAGTCAGCGGGCCTGCCGAAAGATTAATATCATCCGGGACACTCTCGGCCTGTTCCGCTCTTTTAGCAAGCCATTCATTTGTTTTATGCAGCTCGCCTTGCTTCATTATATTAATTTCCAATTTCTCGGAATTAGCGTCGAGGTTGTCGTTTAGATTATCAACAGCCGCCGCCGCGTCCTCATACCTTTTAGCATCAGCTTTTGACGGTCCTGAGAAACTTAACATGTATTTATTCCTGTTTCTTTTAGCAACAGACTTTTTTAACTGTTCAGCGCGGTCGAGGTCTTCTGAATCTCTTGTTATTGAGTCTTGGAGGTCTTCTTGTTCGGCTTCGAGGTCGAGCAATAGTTTTTCATTTTCCTTAATCTTTTCTGCGGCGGCCTTAGCTCTCGCAGCGTTAATTATACTCTTTGCGAGCTTGTTATACGCTGAGGCAGCGCCACCGGCGAGGATTGTTTCCTGAGAAAGGTTCCCAAATGCCGAAGGGTATGTTTTTTGCAACTCCTTGACGGCGGCAATACGTTCTTTTTGAGATTTAGTTTGGTCCTGTGTTGCGTTGTAAAGTTTCTTAAGCCTGTCGAGCTCTGCCTGAGCATAATCGCCGGCTGTTTTTGATGTGTCGGTTATCTGCTTCCGAAACTCTCGTGCCTGTTGGGCGCGTTGTCTTGCCAATTCTTCCTCTGCTTTCTTCGCTTCATTAACTTTCGAAATCCATGCGCCTATTGCGGCCACGGCACCGGTAATTAAGCTGACAGCAAGTCCAATCGGGTTCGCTTTAATGGCATTGCTGAACATCTTGAAAGCTGCGGTAGCCCTTGTGACGTTCCCTTGTAAAAGTGCGACGACAGACGCAGCGGCGAGCATAGCGAGCCGCTGAGTAGCGAGAACTAAGTTATAGGCCTTCGTTACAGTTGTTAGGAATGCTGTTTTTATCGCTGCAAGATTGACGGCGATGTTATAGGCTGCGATAGCGAGGGCGAGGGAAATTACCGCGCCCTTGTTTTCGATAACGAATTTTATCACGCTCAGGAGGGTTCGCATTATTGCGGCTCCTGACGTCAGCAAGTGCCCCATTACAGGCTGTAGGCGGGCGCCGAGCTCGACTTGCATTTCGTGGGCGGCGTTCTTGCACTTTTCGAGCGATGCCTGAACGGTATTATTCTGAACGTCGAACTCCTTATTTACCGAAGTTCCTTCTTGGAATGCCTTGTTTGCGGCCAGTTGCTGAGCCTTGACGTCGTCGATATGCGTTGCGAGCGTAGAGAGTGCGGCGATTGCGCGCGAGCCGTTCTCGCCCATATCCTTGAACATCGGCGAGAGCACGTCCATGCCTCCGGCCTTCTGCAATGTTTCGAGGAACATTATCAGGGCGCCGTTGGTGTCGGACTTCAGCGTCTCGGTGAACTTCTGAACATCGAGGCCGGCTACCTTTGCATACTTCGCGGGCTCCTGCATCATTCTGACGATAACCTGCGAGAGAGCTGTCGACGACGCTTCGACGGCCTGAGCGTTGCTGTCGAGCACGGCGCCGAGGCCCATAATCTGCGGGATGGTCATCTTTGCCTGAGAGCCGACGCCGCCCATACGTGAGGCGAACTGCGCGAGATAGGGCGCCGAGGCCGAGCAATTCTGAGAGAGCTCATTGATAACAGAGCCGACTTTGAGAAGTGATTGCTCCGTGCCGTAGCGGGCCTCGTCGCCGAAGATTCCCGTCAGCTTCGAGAGCGTTAGCGTTGCGCCTTCTCCGAGGTCATCGAGCGCGACGTTGATTTTGTCAGCGGCGCGCACGAATCCGAGAACATCTTCGGCCGACGTTTTGCCGAGGCGCCCCGCTTCCTGAGCGAGTTTGTTGAGGTCTTCGCGGGATGTGCGTGTGTCGAGTTTCTTGAACTCCTGATTCAGGGCGTCGACCTGGTCGGCCGTCATGCCCGTAAACTTGCGCACGTTGGCCATCTCCTGGTCCATTTCGGCGAAGGCGTCGACATAACCGCGCAGAGTGCTTATTGCCTGGTCGACGCCGAGCGCCACGGCGCCTATTGCGACGCCGCTGCTGCTGAGCCAGTTCTTGAACTTCTCCCACATACTCTGCTGCGGCGTCAGTTCCTCACGGACTTCGGCGAGGCGCTCCTTGACCTCCTTAATCTTTTCGACATGAGAGCTCCAGACCTCCGTGCCCGGCGTCATATCCTTTAGCTGCCGATTAAGAGCTTTTAGCGTTTTTTCGAGCTGTCGCGGGGTTGCAGAGCCGAGATTTTCGAACGTTTTGTTCACTCCTTCGGTCTGCGATTGCATCTCTGAGAGCTGTTTCTGATACGTTCGAAGCTGTTTCTTCGCCTTTTCAATGTCTTTAGGGTCGGCCATATTCGCCTTCAGCGATTTTATCGTCGTTTCCGTCGATTTTATCTTGGCCTCGATATCCGACATCATTTGTTTTGCCTGAGCGCCGTTGACGTTCAGGGTTACGGTGTGGGTGTCACGTATTGGCATAATGGGAGAGATAATTTTCTCCAAAGATGCGGCTGTGCGACGACACTATAAAAGACGAAAACGCCGTCCAAAAACGAGCCTTGTAAAAGGCTGATAATCAGCGGCGTTTCTTTAGCGAAAATCGACGAAAATTTACGGAATCTTGCAGATTTCCAGATATGGCAATCTGTAAAGGTGTAATTTTCAGAGAATTATAAGGGGTCAACAGGGGAATTTTCCCCTGTTTGCGACAATCGACCCCCCGCCCGCCCTATGATGACGGCGCGCCCCCTCTGCCTCGCGGAAGCGGAATATGCAGACAGCCGTGCGGCGGTATCGGGCAGCGCGCCTGCGCGATGCGCGGTATTGAGGCCCCTGGCGCGTGCGATCAGGGGGCGCCGCTTCTCAGGCTCGACGCGGTGGGGGCACGGC